>OLSM01000084.1_pt1 | contig 96853 bp, 102 predicted proteins | sample 1672721 | NCBI WGS metagenome assembly OLSM01 (sample SAMEA3136717, study PRJEB25190) | human gut metagenome
TCTTTGATTCCCAGGTCTATGCCGACTCCGTCATCATTAAGTGTTTCCCTGCAGTCAGGAAATTCTACACATACGCTGATCCACCAGTTCAATCCGTCAAAGGATATTCTCGGGTTCATATATTTAGCATTTGTCGGAATACGTCCATGTTCTGCAAGTCTTACCCAATTCATTTTTTGTTTATTTGCCTTCCTGCTGGAAGAAAAGCCTTCAAATTTAACGTGTGTATTACTGAAGCGTATCTTAACGTTGTCCTGATAGAACTTCGGCATTGCTCTCTTTTTTGACTTGAATCTTGGGAATTTCTGCAAACCCTTAAAAAAGTTCTTATACGCAGTACAGGCATCTTTGATCGCCTGTTTGGTTACATTATTTGAAATACTCAATAACCATGCATATTCATCAGAATGTCTAAGCTTTGTAAATTCTTTTCTGAGTTCTGCATCTGAAAGGAATTTTCCGCCTTTTTCATAGTTTTCTATTTCCCTGGCCAAAGCCCAGTTATAAGCAAATCTTGAAGCACCTGCGTACTGAAACATCTTAGTTTTCTGTACATTGTTTGGTATCAGCATTACTTTTATGGCTTTTACCATCTGTTTCCTCCTGTATCAGTTCACGGACAAGTTTCTTAGCTATATTCGCTCGTTTTCCTTGTAATTTACAACTGAATACTGTGATTATCTGAACCAGATCTTCAACAAGTTCCTGCTGTTCGGATTTTTCAGTATTATCAATAATCTCAATCTCACAATTATAAAGTGAAGCGATATATTCTATCAACTCAAAACCAAATCGCAATAGCCTGTCTTTATATAAAACAACAACCTTTTCAACTTGATTTTGAGAGATTCGTCTAATCAATTCCTGAAGTCCTTTTTTCTTATAATTAATCCCAGAACCGATATCGCTTATTATCTCAAACGGCTGTCCTTTTGCCAAAAGATATGTCTTAACATTATCAATCTGTCGTTCCAAATCATCTTTTTGTTTATGGCTGGAAACGCGACAATATCCAATTGTAATGCGATTTTTAGGCTTTACATTTATTACCTGGTTGAGTTGCTCATCAGAATAATATCTATAGCCACTTACTGTAGTATGATGCGGATGAAGTTTTCCATTTGCATCCCAATTTCGTAATGTCTGAGCAGATACGCCTATAATTTTTGAAAATTCGTGTATAGAATAATATTTACTCAAAGTATCAACTCCTTTCAATAATATTCTAGTCTAATATCTTATAAAACTCAATATCTACTTATATGATTTTATAATTTATATTTAACTGTTAATGACCTCCTGTTCTCCAATGGAAGCTTCCAACTGTTGCTTTTCAAACATATCTTTATAAATACCATTTTTCTGAATCAGTTCGGTGTGTGTTCCAAGCTCTTTCATTTCCCCGTTTTCAAGTACCATGATCAGATCGGCATGCTGTACCGTGGAAATTCGGTGTGCGATCAGGATGGTTGTTTTTCCTTTACGATCGTCCCTGAGATTATGTAGGATATGTTCTTCTGTATCGGTGTCGACAGCGGAAAGGGAGTCATCAAGGATCAGGATCGGTGCATTTTTTATCAGGGCGCGGGCGATGGAGCTGCGCTGTTTCTGACCGCCGGAAAGCGTAACGCCACGTTCGCCGACGATCGTATCATAGTTGTCCGGAAAATTTGCAATATTATCGTGAATGCAGGCTGATTTTGCTGCGGCGATAATACGGCTCATATCCTGTGATTTTGTACCGAATGCAATATTTGCTTTCAGAGTATCGGAAAAAAGAAAATTATCCTGTGGTACATAAGCAATATTTTCACGCAGAGTTTTCAGCGGAATTGTGTTGATATCATGGTCATCCAGATAAATCATGCCTGGCTCGGTGTTGTAAAGCCGGAGCAGGAGATTGACCAGAGTGGACTTTCCGTTGCCGGTGCGCCCGATGATGGCAAGGGTTGTCCCGGATGGGATGTCCAGATTGATATCATGCAGTACCGGAGAAGTATTTCCAAGGTGCGTAAAGGTCAGGTGATCAAAACGGATATCCCCGTGCAGGGTATCTAAAGTTGTGACAGAAGCAGTATCTTTTACATTTGTCTGTGCTTCCAGGATTTCCTGTACACGGCGGATGGATGCAGTTCCCTGGGAAAACATGACGGCAGCTTCCGAACAGGCGAGCATCGGCCATACCAGCATATTGACATACTGATTGAAAGCTACGAAGCGTCCGAGTGTAATCTGTCCGATCAGGGCGAGGTATCCCCCATAAAGGAGTGAGGCAAGACTGGAAAATCCGATGATCACATCCAGAAGCGGGATCAGGATGGCTTCCAGCTTTGCGATGCGCATACTTTTATCCATGGTATCCTGGTTCTTTTTGGAAAAAGAAAGGATTTCTGCCTGCTTGCGAACAAAGGCCTTGATCACACGGATCCCGGAGAAGCTTTCCTGTACAAAGTCGGCAAGATTGGAAACACTGTCCTGACGTTCGGTGTAGAGGTCATCCAGTACCTTTCCGTAATGCATATAGCCGAGGCAGATGATGACCATCGGGATCAGTGCCAGAAGGGTCAGTTTTATATTGACATAATACATCATCTGGCAGACGACCAGGAGCGTCATGACTACGGAATCAAAGATGCAGATGACAGCAGGGCCAAGTGCCATGCGGACCGCATTTAAGTCACTGGTAAACCGGGTCATCAGATCACCTGTTTTGTGGCTGTTGTAGTATTCCACATCCATAGTTTCCAGATGGGAAAACATTTCATTACGCAGTTCGCGCTCGATAATACGTGCGGTTCCAAAAAGAAAATAACGCCACAAAAAACGGCCGACTGCGAGCAGAAGACCAATCAGAAAGATTCCAAGAAGACAGGTACGAATGGAACTCCAGGTGATGCTACGCGCGGTAAGACCATCGGTAATGATACCGGTAAGTTTTGGAATAAATACACTTGCCGCATCTACAGCAAAAAGAGTAAGGATTCCGGCAATATAGCGATATTTGTATCGCCTGACATATTGCATGATAAAGGGCAGTGGTTTCATATCAATGCCTCCTGAAAATGATAATTTTTTTCTATATAAACTATTATAGAGGATAGAATCTGGGGTGTCAAAGATTCCGTCAAATAAACGGGAAATACTTTGTGAAACAGGGGAAATTTCGTGAAAACGACAATTGCAATTTAAGATACATTTTTCTATAATGACGAAAGGTAAAATGTTAATAAGATAAACAGAGGGAATATATGAAAACATTACAGAAAGATTTGACGACCGGGAATCCGGGAAAAATTATTTTTAATTTCACACTGCCGATCTTCATTGGAAATGTATTTCAGCAGTTCTACAGTATGGCAGATACGATTATCGTAGGAAAGTTCGTGGGAACCAAAGCACTTGCGGCTGTTGGAAGTACGGGAACGATCATGTTTCTGATCAATGGATTTATACTGGGAATGACGGCAGGATTTACCGTACTTACGGCACAGAAATTTGGCGCGGGTGATATGAAAGCAATGCGCAAGACTGTAGGAAATGCCGCGATTCTGGCGATTATTATGTCTCTTATTATGACTGTGCTCGGAATGATGGCAATGAAACCGCTTCTTGGGATTATGAAGACACCGGATGATATTTTCAAGGATGCCTATGCGTATATTATGGTAATCTGTGGTGGAATTGCGGCGCAGATGCTATATAACTTTTTATCCAGTGTCTTGCGGGCACTTGGTAACAGCAAGGTTCCGCTATATTTCCTGATTCTTGCGGCGTTGCTCAACATTGTGCTGGATATGGTATTTATCATTGCGTTTCACATGGGCGCAGCCGGTGCGGCATGGGCGACCGTGATTTCACAGGGGATTTCGGGAATCCTGTGTCTGGTATATATTGTGAAGGCGGTTCCGATCCTGCATTTACATAAGGAGGACTGGCGTCCGAGCGGACATCTGCTGAAGATCCAGCTTGCAGTCGGAATCCCGATGGCTCTTCAATATTCGATCACAGCGATCGGAACCATGATGGTACAGACTGCCCTGAATCTGCTTGGCTCCACACAGGTAGCGGCATTTACCGCAGCGAATAAGATCGAGCAGATCGTGACGCAGGCATATGTTGCGATGGGAACCACGATGGCAACCTATTGCGCACAGAATATTGGAGCAGGTAAGATCAAAAGGATCCGTCAGGGATTTAAGTCAATTACGATCATGGGAAGTATCTATTCAGTCGTAGTTGCGGCGATCATTATGACAGTTGGAAAATATATGACGTATCTGTTCCTGTCTGGGGATCTGACAGAAATTATGCATTCCGTGGATATTTACCTGAAATGCGTCGGTACTTTCTTTATTCCGCTTACCGTTGTAAATGTTTACCGGAATGGAATCCAGGGAATGGGATATGGACTGCTCCCGATGATGGCTGGTGTGGCTGAGTTGGTTGGCAGGGGCGTTGTTGCCATGATCGCGGCAGGGCAGAAGAGTTACTTTGGAGTATGCATGGCAAGTCCGGCGGCATGGATCCTGGCAAGTGCGTTGCTGATCGTGATGTATTATTATGTGATCCATCAGAATGAGAAGCGGTTTGCAAAGTATGCGGATGAGGAATAGAAAAGTTTTCTTTATAAAGCAAACGGAATGAATAACAGCTCCGGCGAATATACTTTTTAGTAAAGTGGTTCGCCAGGAGCTGTTTTTATGCGCCTTTTTTTATACATATCTGACTTTATAGTCCCTTTTATGATTTTGTCCATTCTTATATATGGAATTTTTGCAGGAGTGAATGTATATGATACTTTTATTCAGGGAGCAAAGCGTGGATTTTGGACGGTCGTGCGGCTGATACCGACGTTGATCGGATTGATGGCGGCAGTGGGGATTTTGCGTGCATCGGGTTTTCTGGAATTTATATCGGAAATAATTGGAAATGTGACGGAGCAGATTGGATTTCCAGGGGCATTGGTTCCGCTTACGATTGTGAAAATGTTTTCGTCCTCTGCCGCAACGGGATTATTGCTTGATATCTACAAGGAATTTGGAACGGATTCGAGAAATGGAATGATCGCTTCAATTTCGATGGCGTGTACGGAAACGATTTTCTATACGATGTCTGTGTATTTTATGTCAGCAAAGGTGAAAAAAACCAGGTATACTCTTGCCGGAGCACTTATTGCAACATTTGCAGGGCTTGCAGCGAGTGTGTGGCTTGCGGCACTTGTATAAATAAAAGTTGTATATAAAAATTATCGAATGTTGTATTCAGATTTTTTTGAAAAATGTATATATCGCACAATAAAAATGACTACAATTAACAAAAAATGTGCAAAATCTTGACAAAGAATGGAGAGAAACATAGAATATAGTCTATAGATGGTTCGAATCCAATTTTTATACGAAAAGGAGCAAAACATGAACGCAGCAGAAATTATTAAAAAAGATTTGGATGCAATTTATATTGGAAATCTGAGCACGGTAGATGACAATCTTACACTCCCGGAGAATGGAAAATACGGTGCTCAATTTACCTGGGAGACAGGGGAAGAAAGATTTATTGACAATACAGGAAAGGTACATCGTCCGCTGCATGGCATGGGAAACCGTAAAGTTACACTGACGGTTACCGCAACATATGAAGGACGTAGTGAGTCAAGAGAATATGTGGCGACCATATTGCAGGAAGCAAAAGAAAATATCGTAAAAGAAGTACGTAAAGTCGTCCTTAATGCACTGGTCGGTGAAGAAGCACATCTTCCGTCTGTTGTGATCGTATATACAGAAGATGGACGCCGCATGACAATGCCGGTGAAATGGAATACATATGAGCCGGCAAAAGAAGAGACAGTGGTTACAGTTAGAGGTGTGATCGATGGAACAGAAAAGGAAGCATCTGCAGAGATCCATTATAAAAAGGAAATAGTACCAGTAAAGGGACCGGAGAAAAAAGTGGGTTATTTTCCACTTGGACAGGTTCGGTTGAAAGAAGGAACTCTTTATTATAAATACCAGAAGCTGATGGAAGAATATCTTCTTGGAATTGACGATGACCAGATGCTTTATAATTTCCGCAAAGCGACCGGACTGGATACAAAAGGGGCACCTCCGATGACCGGTTGGGATGAGGAAAGCTGTAAACTGAAAGGGCACACGACAGGACATTATCTGTCAGGTATTGCACTTGCATTTGCAGCAACCGGTAATCCAAAATTTTTAGATAAAGTCAATTACATGGTAGCAGAGCTGAAAAAGTGCCAGGATGCATTTGCGGCAACCGGCAAATATCACAGAGGATTTTTAAGTGCATACTCAGAGGAACAGTTCGATCTTCTGGAAGTATATACCAAGTATCCGGAAATCTGGGCTCCGTATTATACTTTGGATAAGATTATGTCTGGATTATATGATTGTCATGTACTTGCTGGAAATGAGACGGCAAAAGAGATCTTGGACTTGATGGGAGACTGGGTATATGACAGACTTTCCCGTCTGCCAAAAGAAACACTGGATAAAATGTGGGCAATGTATATTGCAGGTGAGTTTGGTGGTATGCTTGGAACAATGGTAAAAGTCTATGAACTGACCGGAAAAGAAAATCATCTGAAGGCTGCAAAACTTTTTGAAAATGAAAAGTTATTCTATCCGATGGAAGAAGAATGCGATACATTGGAGGATATGCATGCAAACCAGCATATTCCGCAGATTATCGGTGCAATGGATCTGTATCGGGCAACTGGTGATGAGATTTATTGGGAAATCGGAAAGAATTTCTGGAATATCGTGACTGGCGGACATACATATTGTATCGGTGGGGTTGGTGAGACTGAGATGTTCCATCGTGCAAATACAACGTGTTCTTATCTTACGGATAAGGCTGCTGAAAGCTGTGCAAGTTATAATATGCTGCGCCTGACCAGTCAGTTATTTGAATATACGCGAAGCGGCAATCTGATGGATTATTATGATAATACGCTGAGAAATCATATCCTGACATCAAGTAGTCATAAATGTGATGGTGGAACGACTTATTTTCTTCCACTTGGTCCGGGTGGCAGAAAAGAATTCTTCCTTTCAGAGAATTCCTGCTGTCATGGAACCGGTATGGAGAGCAGATTCCGCTATATGGAAAATATTTATGCGCAGGATGAAGATGCGCTTTACATTAACCTTCTTGTAGATTCCGTGCTGACGGACGAAAATGGAAAAGCGATGATCGAACTTCAGAGTGTGGATGAAGAAGGTGTAATGGAAATACGTTGCCAAAAGGATCAGAAAAAAGTTCTTAAAATCCATATTCCGGCATGGGGACAGAAGGATTTTAACGTGTCTGTAAATGGAAAAGTTCTTGCAGATACAGCACTTCATGATGGTTATATGGTAATTGATGCAGATTCGAAAGCCGGAGATGTGATCCGACTGGAACTTCCGATGGAATTCCGTGTGTTGGATAACAAGTCTGATGCGGCATTTGTCAATCTTGCATATGGGCCATATATTCTTGCGGCACTTTCAGAGGAAAAAGAATTCCTTACAGCACCGGCAGTAGAAGAAATTCATATGGTTGATGGAAAATTACAGTTTGAAGCGAATGGAATGAAGATGATCCCTCTTCCAAAAGTAGATATGGAAGCTTATCATGTATATTTTCATAAAGAATAAAAATAAGAAATAAAAAGCAGGAGTGTGCAGTTAAAAAATGTACACTCCTACTTTTTAGTCATATCAGTTATATCATACTTTTGCGAAGATAAGAGATTTAAATAAAATCTTCTTGACGGATCTGACAAAACAGTGGATAATATTGCACAGTAATCACATGTGACAAGACAGTAGATTATACACTAAAAGAATGACAGGAGCAGGAGAAAGTTATGAAAGAGTTTCTAAGAAAGAAAAATATTATCTTTTCAGCGAAGCGATACGGAATCGATGCGCTTGGTGCAATGGCGCAGGGACTGTTTGCATCGCTTCTGATCGGTACGATCATCAGCACACTCGGAGAACAGCTTGGTATAGGAATCCTTGTAACAGTAGGCGGTTATGCGAAAGGAGCAACCGGAGCTGCGATGGCAATCTCGATCGGAGTAGCACTTCAATGTCCGCCACTTGTATTGTTTTCACTGGCGGCAGTCGGAATGGCAGCAAATGAACTTGGGGGTGCCGGAGGACCTCTTGCGGTTTTGGTCGTTACGATTTTTGCAGCAGAATTTGGAAAACTGGTTTCAAAAGAAACAAAAATAGATATTATTGTGACACCATTTGTGACGATCTGTGTGGGGGTTCTGCTTTCACTGGGATGTGCACCGGCGATCGGAGCAGCGGCAAGTACCGTAGGAACTGCGATCATGTGGGCGACTGAATTACAGCCATTTTTTATGGGAATTATCGTATCTGTAATTGTTGGTATTGCGCTGACACTTCCAATCAGCAGTGCAGCGATCTGTGCGGCACTTTCACTTACCGGGCTTGCAGGAGGTGCTGCTGTAGCCGGCTGCTGTGCACAGATGGTTGGTTTTGCGGTTATGAGTTTTAAGGAAAATAAATGGGGTGGTCTTTTTGCACAGGGAATAGGAACCTCGATGCTCCAGATGGGAAACATTGTGAGAAACCCGAGAATCTGGCTTCCGCCGACACTGGCATCCGCAATTACCGGTCCGGTCGCAACCTGTATCTTCCATTTGAAGATGAACGGTGCGGCAGTGGCATCCGGAATGGGAACCTGCGGACTGGTCGGACAGATTGGTGTGTACACTGGCTGGGTAAATGATATTGCAGAAGGAACCAAAGCTGCGATCACCGGAATGGACTGGGCAGGTCTGGTGCTGATCTGTTTTATTCTTCCGGCAGTGCTTTCTTGGGCGATTGCGATTCCGATGAGAAAATGTGGCTGGATCAAGGAAAATGATCTGAAACTGGATCTGTAGATTCAAGTGTAAATTATATAAAATGTGTTTGATGGGCTATCCTGTGGGAATGTTTCGGATTCTCACAGGATAGTTTTATTTTGTGTGAAATAGGATCAATCTAATAAATTTTTTTCCACCTCATCATATACGATCTCAAATGGCGCCGGCCCCACATCCAGTACCGCCCTGTGAAATTCTTTCTGGGAGAATTGATTTCCCATGGCATCTGCCATCTCCTTTTTCAATTCATAAAATTTCAGGTATCCAATATAGTATTTCAGATAATTGGCAGGACTTCCAATGATCAGTTTATAGACACTCTGTACTGCGTTTGGATCATTGATCCCGTAATCGCTGAAAAAGCGGACTGTATCAGTTACAGACCAGCCGTCATAATGAATTCCCATGTCTGCAAGCGCATAAAGTCCAAGAATGACAGAACTATTTTTCTGGAGAAGGGATGCTTCAGTCTTAGGGAGAGGTGCAAGGTAGTAGGACATCATTTCCGCATAGGTGGCCCAGCCCTCAACGTATCCGCCAAAATCAAGAATGCTCCGAATAGGATCCGGCTCAGAAGCAGAAAAATAGACGGTCTGGTACAGATGTCCGGGATAGCCTTCGTGAGCAAGGGTTGTGTAGAGATTCAGCCCTGAGGCGGTCTGCCCGTTGTTAATGTAGATGACATTTTCCGTTAAATTGTCAATGGCAGGGATCATATAGAAAGCTGGACTTAGATAATCCTGCATGGATTCTGGAACATATTTGACCTGGAAATCAACATCAGGAATTTCCGGGAATGTATCTGTGATTTTGGACCTGAGATCGTCCAGCATGGAATCAGGAGATGTCTGCTCCAAAACAGATGCCTGGGTAAGTGCTGCGTCAGCAGGGAAGAGAACCTTCTGCATGGCACTTAGATCTTCTAGTATCTGTGCCCTGGTCATCAGTCGCAGACGGGAAATGGACTCATTGCAGCCGGTAGTCTGACGCACCAGATATTCATAGTATTTTTTTCCATAAGGGAAATGGCTAAGTCCCTGTTCATTCATTCCTTTTCCTTTCAGCGATTTGATAGCGGTGATCAGATTTTGATAAGCGGGATAAATCTCTTCTATTACAAGTTTCATATTTTCTTTCTGAAAAGAATCTTTTTTGTTTTCAGGTAAAAGATCCAGTGACGCGATTCGTTCGTTAAATGTACTGACCAGATAATTCTCTTTACCCATATCGATAAAAGACTGGCAGGTGTCCAGAACAGAATCAGCTTGGTAATCCGGCATAAAAAGACCGGAAGCAGCTTTTTTCTGCTCAAACCGGATGACAGAATCAAAATAGGAAGGCGTTTCTTTTAAGAGAGCCAGATAGGTTTCTACATCCTGTGTGTCGTAAAAGCTGTATTCCGAGAGCAGAACAGGCAGCTGCGTATGGATACCGGATACGGGGCCGAGAGGCTCCTGATAAAGCAGATAATCTGTTCCTGTAGATGCATTTTTAAGATAGGTATCCAGGATTTTAAAGGTTAGTGCATTTTCCGAAGAAAGAGTGTCGGGATCAAATTCCTGCAGAGAAGAGAGAACATTTCTGACAGAAGCCTTTGCAGCAACGGAATCAGAAGAAAGACTGCCGTATGTAGCCGGGATGTCCGCGATGCCATAGTCAGAAGGAGAACGCAAGGTATAGTGAAGGCTGATGGTATTTGCGGATACTTCTGTCTGGAAGAGACTACGTGTGAAAGTACGGAATTGCCGGTCGGAGGATTCTGCATGCAGGGAGCTCCAAAATGCATTGCCAGACAGAAAAGAAATCAGAATGACCAGCAGACAACAGGGAAGGATCAGAAAAATTTTTTTCCGGTGTTTAAGAATTAAATGAAACATAAAACTCCAGAAGAAATGATGTTGTTTCTATGTATATGATTTTGATTCTGGAAATATGTATCTCAAACGAAACTTTACAGAAATAAAACAAGTGTCTTGTCAGATGTAAAGTGTGGTGCTATAATGTGCACTATGCTGAAAAAAGATCAGAGATGAGAAAAGAGTCAGTAAGGGAGGATCATGTTATGACAACGGTGGAAGAGATACAGAAGCTTAAAAAAGAGAAGAATGCTGTCATTCTGGCACATTATTATGTGCGGCCGGAGGTGCAGGAAATAGCAGATTATATAGGGGATTCTTTTTACCTGAGCAAGGTAGCAACGAAGCTCCAAGAAAAGACAATCGTATTTTGTGGCGTTTCTTTTATGGGGGAGAGTGCGAAGATCCTGAATCCGGAGAAAACGGTTCTGATGCCGGATATGACAGCAGACTGTCCAATGGCACATATGGCAGATGTGGAGACGATCCGGAAGATGCGGAAAGAGTATGATGATCTTGCTGTTGTCTGCTATATCAATTCAACGGCAGCACTGAAAGAATACTCGGATGTCTGTGTGACATCTGCAAATGCAGTGAAGATCGTAAAAGAACTTCCGAACAAGAATATTTTCTTTATTCCGGATCGGAATCTGGCACATTTTGTAGCCGATCATGTACCGGAAAAAAATTTTGTTTACAACAATGGATTCTGTCCGACTCATGAACGGATGGAACCGGAGGATGTAGCCGAGGTGAAAAGGAGACATCCGGGGGCACAGATCGTCGCACACGGAGAATGCCGTGCAGAACTTCTTGCGATGGCAGATTACGTGGGAAGCACATCAGGAATCATCCAGTATGTATCGGCAAGTGATTGTCAGGAATTTATTGTCTGTACAGAAGAGGGTGTGGGTTACAAGCTGAAGGAACAGAACCCGGAGAAGACATTTTATTATCCGGACAAGCTACCGGTATGTCCGAATATGAAAAAGAATACGCTGGAGAAGATATTGCATGTTTTGCAGACTGGTGAAAATGAGGTTCACGTAGATGCAAAACTTCGGGAAAATTCCCAAAAACCGTTAGAGAAAATGCTTGAGCTTGCTGCAAAATAAAAGAACCGGAAAATCAAAAATAAGAAACAACAGGTGACCGGCTAAGAGAACCGGAATTGGAGGGATAAAGTTGGAGATTAAGACAGATGTAGTGATCGTTGGAACGGGAGTTGGTGGAGCGTTTTCAGCACTGAATCTTCCGGAGGATAAACAGATCCTTATGATTACCAAGTCAGATCTGGAAAGCAGTGATTCATTTCTGGCACAGGGTGGAATCTGTGTACTTCGGGATGATGAGGATTATGAGGGGTATTTTGAAGATACAATGCGTGCAGGTCATTACGAGAACAGGAAAGAATCAGTGGATATTATGATCCGCAGCTCGCAGGAAATTATTCATGATCTGATTGAATATGGTGTGGATTTCGCTAAAAAAGACGGAAATCTTGCATTTACAAGAGAAGGTGCGCATTCCAGACCAAGGATTCTTTTCCATGAAGATATTACAGGGAAAGAGATTACGAGTAAACTGCTCGTGCGTGTAAAGAAACGAAAAAATGTACAAATACACGAATATACAACTATGACAGACATAATTGTTAAAAATGGAAAATGTGCAGGTATTTTAGCGAAGACGGCAGACGGTGAAGAGATGAAGATCTATGCACAGGATACGATTTTTGCAAGCGGTGGAATCGGAGGAAGATACCAGCATTCTACAAACTTTCCACATCTGACAGGAGATGCGCTTGATATATCCAGGAAGCATGGAATCCGTCTGGAGCATCTGGATTATGTCCAGATCCACCCGACAACTTTGTATTCTTCAAAACCGGGGCGAAGATTTCTGATTTCAGAATCTGTCCGTGGAGAAGGCGCAGTTCTTTATAATAAAGACGGAGAACGTTTTGTAAATGAGCTTCTTCCGAGAGATGTGGTGACAAAAGCAATCCGGGAACAAATGGAAAAAGACGGAACGGATCATGTATGGCTTTCCATGGAAAATATTGATAAGAATACGATCCTGGAGCATTTCCCAAATATCTGTGAGCGGTGCCGGGAAGAAGGCTATGACGTGACAAAAGAGTGGATCCCGGTTGTTCCGGCACAACACTATTTCATGGGAGGCATCTGGGTAGACAGCGACAGCAGAACTTCGATGGAGCATCTGTATGCGGTTGGAGAGACCAGCTGCAATGGCGTTCATGGGGCGAACCGTCTGGCAAGTAATTCTCTGCTTGAGAGCCTGGTGTTTGCAAAACGTGCGGCACATAAGATTTCCGGAGTGGAAAATGCAGTAAATCCTGTGCTGTTCTGTAAAGAGGCAATATAAAAGAAAAAAATCTGTTTAGAATGAGGAAAAAAGAAATGAATAAGATTACGATGACATTGAATGTAGACCATCTGATAAAAGAAGCACTGCAGGAGGATATTTCCAGTGAGGACGTGACCACCAATGCGGTGATGAAAGAAGCGGTGACTGGAGAGGTGCAGCTGATCTGCAAACAGGATGGAGTAGTTGCCGGGCTGGATGTATTTCACAGAGTATTTGAAATTCTGGATGAAAATGTGAAGACAGATTTCTATTGTAAAGACGGTGACGAAGTGAAAAAAGGAGAATTGATGGGGATTATTACAGGCGATATCCGTGCGCTGCTCTCAGGGGAACGGGTGGCACTGAATTATCTGCAGAGAATGAGTGGAATTGCGACTTATACACATTCGGTTGCAATGCTTCTGGAAGGAACGAAGACGAAGCTTCTGGACACCAGAAAGACAACGCCGAATATGCGTATTTTTGAAAAATATGCGGTCCGTGTCGGTGGAGGATATAATCATAGATATAATCTTTCCGACGGAGTGCTTTTAAAAGACAATCATATCGGAGCGGCAGGAAGTGTGGCAAAGGCGGTGGAAATGGCAAAGGAATACGCACCGTTTGTCCGCAAAATTGAGGTAGAAGTTGAAAATCTGGATATGGTGCGTGAGGCTGTTGATGCGGGAGCAGATATTATTATGCTGGATAATATGTCGCCGGAGGATATGAAGGAGGCAATCAGGATTATTGACGGACGTGCAGAGACAGAATGTTCCGGAAATGTAACAAAAGAAAATATTGACCGTCTGACGTCTCTTGGAGTAGACTATATATCAAGTGGGGCACTTACCCATTCAGCTCCTGTCCTTGACATTTCGCTGAAGAATCTGCATGCTATTTAAGCCGGTCTGGATTCAGCAAGAGTGAAGACAGGATTTGGCAGACAGAAGAGGAAAGTCTGTAATACGTCAGGCACAGAGCAGAATTGCAGAAAAAGGAGAGTTATATCGGGATGACAGGTTCCAGACGAAGAGAAGAGATTGTCAGCAAAATAAAGAGCAGTGAGGTTCCGGTACCCGGGAAAGAACTGGCGAAGGTATATGATGTAAGCCGTCAGGTCATTGTACAGGACATTGCGCTGATCCGTGCAGCCGGATATGATATCATTTCAACCAACCGGGGATATATTCTGAATGCACCGCATACGGTAACGAGAGTGTTCAAAGTCAGTCATACGGATGAACAGATGGAGGATGAGCTTTGTTCGATCGTGGATCTGGGAGGCAAGGTGGTAAATGTAATGATCAATCACCGGATTTATGGACATATGGAAGCACCTCTTGATGTGGCATCGCGGAGAAATGTCAAAGAATTCATGGAAGGGATCCATAGTGGAAAGTCCAGTCCGCTTAAGAATATCACTTCCAACTATCATTATCACACAGTTGAAGCGGATTCGGAAGAGACACTGGATCTGATCGAGCAGGTATTGAAGGAAAAAGACTATCTGGTGTCAAATACGCCTTGACAAGTTTCTGATATCTGTGATACGATTTTTTTGATATGGAAAAAGCGATGACGAAGAGAGTAGGTCTTTTGAATGTTTACAGAGAAGTCCCGCAGAGGCTGAGAGGGATGGCTGGAGAAAGACTGAAGATGGCTTCTGAGCAGCGCAGGTGAACATAAGGAAGCAACGAATCAGTTTCCTGTGCAAGCATGCGATGGGTTCCGCCCGTTACAGCGGCGAGTGCAGATATGGACTGCCAAAAACAGCAGACTGTACCCGGTGAGATTCTTCTTGTGAGGGAAGGATGAAGAGAAGTGGTAACACGGCAATAATCCCGTCTTCTATATTTTATAGAAGGCGGTTTTTTATTTAACAGGAAGTCTTTGTTAAATAAAAGGCACTACGTGCCGGAGATGTGCACTATTTTTAATTTATAGAAAAAGGAGATAAAGAATCATGGCAGACAAACCAAAATATTATATTACAACTGCAATTGCCTATACATCAGGCAAGCCACATATCGGTAACACATACGAGATCGTGCTGGCAGACGCAATTGCACGTTATAAGAGAAGTCAGGGATATGATGTGTTTTTCCAGACAGGAACTGACGAGCATGGACAGAAAATTGAATTAAAAGCAGAAGAAGCAGGTGTTACACCAAAGGAATTTGTAGATAACGTATCCGGAGAGATTAAGAGAATCTGGGATCTGATGAACACTTCTTATGACAAATTTATCCGTACAACGGATGATTATCATGAGAAAGAAGTACAGAAGATATTCAAGAAACTGTATGACCAGGGAGATATTTACAAAGGACACTACGAAGGAATGTACTGTACTCCATGTGAATCCTTCTTCACAGAATCCCAGCTTGTAGATGGAAAATGTCCGGACTGCGGACGCCCGGTACAGCCTGCAAAAGAAGAAGCATACTTCTTCAAGATGAGCAAATATGCAGACAGACTGATTGAATATATCAATACACATCCGGAATTTATCCAGCCGGTAGCACGTAAGAATGAGATGATGAACAACTTCCTTCTTCCGGGACTTCAGGATCTTTGTGTATCCAGAACTTCTTTTAAATGGGGAATTCCGGTAGACTTTGATCCGAAGCATGTTGTTTATGTATGGCTTGATGCTCTTACCAACTATATCACTGGTATCGGATATCACTGTGATGGTGAAAGCGATGAAATGTTCAATAAGAACTGGCCGGCAGACCTTCATCTGATCGGAAAAGATATCATACGTTTCCATACGATTTACTGGCCGATCTTCCTGATGGCACTTGGACTTCCGCTTCCGAAGCAGGTATTTGGACATCCGTGGCTTCTTCAGGGCGATGGAAAGATGAGTAAATCAAAAGGAAATGTACTCTATGCAGATGAACTCGTAGATTTCTTTGGCGTAGATGCGGTTCGTTACTTTGTTCTGCATGAGATGCCGTTTGAAAATGATGGCGTAATCTCCTGGGAGCTGATGGTAGAAAGACTGAATTCCGATCTTGCCAATACACTGGGTAACCTTGTAAACCGTACTATTTCTATGACAAATAAATACTTTGGCGGTACAGTTACTGATAAAGGTGTGGCAGAAGAAGTAGATGCAGATCTGAAAGCTGTGACAGAAAATACATCAAAGGCAGTAGAAGCAAAAATGAAGGAGCTGCGTGTGGCAGATGCAATCACAGAAATCTTCAATTTGTTCAAACGCTGTAACAAATATATTGATGAGACCATGCCTTGGGCACTGGCAAAAGAAGAAGACAAGAAGGATCGTCTGGAAACAGTTCTGTGGAATCTGATCCAAAGCATTTCCGAAGGTGCAAAACTGCTTGAATCTTTCATGCCGGAAACAGCTGAAAAGATCCTGGCACAGCTTGGTGGCGGACATGTGGTAGAAAAACCGGAAATCCTGTTCCAGAGACTCGACCTGGAAGAAGTCATGAAAAAAGTAGAAGAGCTTCATCCAAAGGTTAAAGAAGAAAAGGAAGAGGAAGAAGAAGGAATCGACATCGAAGCAAAACCGGAGATCACTTTCGAAGATTTTGAAAAAATGCAGTTCCAGGTAGGCGAGATCATTTCTTGCGAAGCAGTGAAAAAATCGAAAAAGCTTCTCTGCTCCCAGGTTAAGATCGGAAGCCAGGTAAAACAGATCGTTTCCGGAATCAAAGCACACTATACACCGGAAGAAATGGTAGGTAAGAAGGTTATGGTTCTTGTGAACCTGAAACCTGCAAAACTCGCCGGAGTGCTTTCAGAAGGTATGCTGCTCTGCGCAGAAGATGCAGATGGTAATCTTGCGCTGATGACACCGGAGAAGAAGATGCCGGCAGGAGCAGAGATCTGTTAATTAAATGATTGGATAAATAAAAACGAGGAGAAGAATCCAGGATCTGGAAACTTCTCCTCAATTTTTAATATTGAGAATTGTCTGATTTTTTTTCATCTGTGATACTTTCTTCGCTGTTCAGCTTTGATTCTAAACCTGCATTCTTTTCTTTCAGTGTGGCAAGCTGGTGATTCAGCTCCAGATTTTGTGAGTACAGTTTTTTGTTCGACTGTTTGAGTGTATGTATTCTGCACATAGAAAAAATAAGGAGAATAGCAAGTACAATAAGAGTAACATCTTTCCATATTATTTTATTTTTCATAAACCTTTCCCTCCCGTTGCATCCTTTTTGCTGTGTAATAATTATACATCAAACCCGAAAATTTACCACTGGCAAAGTGCTATATTTTATAGAACAAATAGAGCGAAAATTAGTGAAAAAGAAAAGAACCGGATAATTTCCGATTCTCTTCTTTTGCAAGTAATCTTTAAGTTTACAGAATATCAATATATTCTCCGGCAAGTGCTTTGTTCATGCTTCTTACAGCACAGAATTTTCCGCACATACTGCAGGTATCGCTGTGGTCATCTTCTGGTTTACGACTGTCACGGATTGCCTTTGCTGTTTCAGGATCGAGAGCGCAGGCGTACTGTGCATCCCAGTCAAGAACACGGCGTGCATCTGCCATCTTGTCATCGATATCACGTGCATGCGGGATACCTTTTGCAATATCAGCGGCATGGGCTGCAATCTTAGAAGCAATGATTCCCTGCTTGGTATCATCGACATTTGGAAGTGCAAGATGCTCGGCAGGTGTGACATAGCACAGGAATGCAGCTCCGCTCATCGCTGCAACAGCGCCACCGATGGCTGCAGTGATGTGGTCATATCCAGGAGCGATATCTGTTACCAGAGGTCCGAGTACATAGAACGGTGCGCCCATGCAGATGCTCTGCTGCACTTTCATGTTGGCAGCGACCTGATCCAGCGGTACATGTCCAGGTCCTTCGACCATAACCTGTACATTATGATCCCATGCGCGCTTGGTCAGTTCTCCGAGGCGGACAAGTTCTTCAATCTGGCATACATCTGTTGCATCAGCAAGACATCCCGGACGGCAGGCATCACCAAGAGAAATAGTTACGTCGTATTCTTCGCAGATGTCGAGGATTTCATCGTAATGTTCATAGAATGGGTTTTCTTCTCCGGTCATGCACATCCATGCAAAGACAAGACTTCCTCCACGGCTTACGATATTCATTTTACGTTTATGTTTTTTGATCTGTTCGATGGTTTTTCTTGTGATTCCACAGTGAAGTGTGACGAAGTCCACGCCATCCTCAGCATGAAGACGGACAACATCAATAAAATCCTGTGCAGTAAGAGTTGCCAGGTCTCTCTGATAATGAATAACACTGTCATAAACCGGTACGGTTCCGATCATAGCCGGGCATTCGTGAGTCAGCTTCTGGCGGAATGGCTGGGTATTACCATGGCTGGAAAGATCCATGATTGCTTCTGCGCCGAGATTAACGGCACTCATAACTTTCTGCATTTCGATATCGTAGTCTTTGCAGTCGCGGGAAACACCTAAGTTAACATTGATCTTGGTACGAAGCATGCTTCCGACACCTTCCGGATCAAGGCAGGTATGTTTTTTATTTGCACAGATGGCAACTTTTCCTTCTGCGACAAGCTGCATCAGTTTTTCAACCGGCATATGTTCTTTTTTGGCTACAGTTTCGATTTCCGGAGTCAGAATTCCTTTTCTGGCAGCGTCCATCTGGGTTGTGTAATTTCTCATGTTGTTTTGCCTCCGTTTCTTATTTGTCTGATACCAGGGTCAAAAGCACGTAGCAATCTGGTATCAAAGGGGTCAAAATACCTTTTGCCCCAACATCATTTGTATGTGAGTATCACAAAAATCTGGCGTCAGCAAAACACGGACAGCGTACACGAAAAAAACCAGACACAGCCTGATAGGTACACTTCCAGTTCGGAATGATAGAATTGCTAACGCCTTTGTCGGAAAATTTCCGGCAATGAACAGGATTTTATTTGAAAATCTCTGCCTTTTATTACGCGATACAAGGTGGTGTCCCCGGTGTAACGCGGTTTCATTTACAGCAGAGTGCTGTAAGAATGAATGATGATTATGCTTCTTTGATCTGTGACATAACGCCGCCTTTTTCCAGAACTGTGATCAGGATGAAAGCAAGGATGCTTCCTGCGACAGTGGAAATAAGGAATGGAACGACATAAACGAAAAGTCCTGCCGGCGCAATTCCCATCAGATACAAAGCAACCGGATAAGCGGCAAGTGCGCCAAGGAATCCGGTTCCGATCGCTTCGGCAAGGCAGGTAAGACTTAAGATGTGGAATTTTTTGTAGACAAGACCACAGCATAAAGCACCGACCATGCTTCCAGGGAAAGCCATAAGGCTTCCGAGGCCGAGCAGATTGCGGAGTAAACTTGCACAGAATGCAATGCCAACGCCCCATGCAGGACCAAGTGTTACGGCGGCAAGAATGTTGACCATATGCTGTACCGGAGCACATTTGCTTCCGGCAACCGGTACACTGATAAAGCTTCCGACGATTGCAAGCGCGGTGAGAACACCGGCAAGTGCGAGTTTCTTTGTTGTATTATTTTGTTTCATAGTAGAGTTCTCCTTTCAAAATGAACTTCCTGTCTCATTGTATACACAAAAAAGGAACCCCACACCTGAGTGGAGTTCCTGCTGTCCGTAATCACTGAACACATCATCTTCGTGTTCCTGATATGTCATGTAAAAAATAAAAGATGCGGAGGCATCTCTATCAAATACATGGTATACATTCCCTCCGTTGGCATTATCCAAATCAGGTTACAGGTCGGGATAAATAAATCCCCTCTCAGCCGGCAATCTCCAGCTCCCTGGTACATATAAACTTGTACAAATAGAATTATAGCGCGGTATGCCGGATTTGACAAGAGGAAATGAAAAAGTATCTCAGAAAAGACATTGTGCAGAATCAGAGTATATTTTTGTACAATAAAAGACGGACAGAAAGTTCTGCCCGTCCGGAATTTCATTACCGTCTTATGTAGAATACAGCAGAGATTAGCTGAGCTCTACCTTTAAAGCATCTTCCGGTTTGAATTCATTGTAAAGGTCATAGATGTTGTGACCAGTAGACTCGCTGAGGACACGACCTTCCAGAGAGTAGCAGCGGATGAAACGCTTTTTGTCGATTGCTGACCAGTGCTCTACATCCCAGCTCATGTATCCGTCTTCATCAGACTTCTTTTCTTTCAGGTATACATCAACCTGGCGTCCGTCTACCATAATGTCTACAAGTTTCTTTGTGTCGGCTTCCAGCTCGACATTGTTTACAGTGTCAAATACTTTCATTTTAAAATCCTCCTATAATATCTGATCAGAATCTTCAGAAATATATTCCCCATACATTTGCAGATGTGATCTATTTGCACTATCTATAGTATACATAGAAGAAACCGGATAAGCAAGTAAAAAAAGTGACTATTCAGCGGCTAAGAATGTGTGGTATACTTAGAACATCTGAGAGCAGTCAGTAAAAAGAAAGCGAGACGAAGGAAATGATATTTGATACACATGCACATTATGATGATGAACAGTTTGACGGGGACCGGGATGAGCTTTTAAAATCTATGCCGGATCTTGGAGTTGGAACAATCGTGGATGTAAGTGCGACTTATGAATCCTGTGAGAAGGTTTTGGCACTTGCCGGAAAGTATCCACATGTTTATGCTGCAATCGGTGTGCATCCGGATGAGGTTGGAGAACTTAACGAAGATAAGATCCAGCACATGAAAGAACTCTGCTGTAACAAAAAAGTGGTTGCAGTCGGAGAGATCGGTCTGGATTATTATTGGGATAATGAACCGCATGAGGTACAGCAGAAGTGGTTTATCCGCCAGCTGGAGCTCGCGGGAGAAGTAAAGAAACCAGTAATTATCCACAGCAGGGAAGCTGCCGCAGATACCATGTATATCATGAAAAATTATGCACAGGGGCTTGGCGGAGTTATTCACTGCTATTCCTATTCACGTGAAATGGCTGAAGAATATGTGAAGATGGGATTCTATATTGGAATCGGTGGAGTCGTCACATTTAAGAATGCAAAGAAATTAAAAGATGTCGCAGCTGCGATCCCGATCGAGAAGATCGTGCTGGAGACAGACTGCCCGTATATGGCACCGGAGCCGTACCGTGGCAAACGGAATCAGTCTTCTTATATCCAGTATGTAGCTGAGAAAATTGCAGAGTTAAAAGAGATGAGTCCGGAAGAAGTGATCGCTGTGACAGAGAAAAATGCGAGAGATCTGTACGGCATCTAAGACGCAGGCAATGAATAATCAGGAGAATAACAGATGAAAACACCTACACTTGGAAATCCGCAGAATACCATTGAGATTCTGCAAAAATATAATTTTAATTTTCAGAAAAAATTTGGACAGAACTTTCTGATCGATGAGCATGTGCTGGATAAGATCATTCGTGCAGCCGAGATCACAAAGGATGATTACGTGTTGGAGATCGGCCCTGGAATCGGGACGATGACACAGTACCTTGCCTGTGCGGCAAGAGAAGTAACTGCAGTTGAGATAGACCGTGCACTGATTCCAATTCTTGAAGACACGCTGAAAGAATATGACAACGTATCGATCATCAATGAAGATATCCTGAAGGTGGATATTGCAGCACTTGCAAAGGAGAAGAACGGAGGACGGCCGATCAAGGTGGTTGCGAATCTTCCATATTATATAACGACACCGATAATCATGGGCTTATTTGAAAGCCATGTGCCGCTTGAGAGTATTACGGTTATGGTACAGAAAGAAGTGGCTGACCGTATGCAGGTAGGACCGGGAACAAAGGATTATGGTGCACTTTCACTTGCTGTACAGTATTATGCAGAGCCGTATATTGTTGCAAATGTACCCCCGAACTGTTTCATGCCGCGTCCGGCAGTCGGCTCAGCAGTAATCCGCCTGACAAGACATCAGAAGCCTCCGGTAGAGGTTATGGATGAAAAGCTGATGTTCCGCCTTATACGGGCATCCTTTAATCAGAGGAGGAAGACTTTGGCAAATGGCCTTAAGAATTCAGGAGAGCTGAATCTTTCGAAGGAAGTCATTACTGCTGCGATAGAGAAACTCGGAAAAGGAAGCAGTGTCCGGGGAGAAGCACTGGATCTGGAAGAATTTGCCAGACTGACTAATATTATAAAGGAGGAAATGGAGCATGAAGTATGAAATCAAGGGTGATACCCTTCCGGTAGTGATCTGCCATCTGGAAGCTGGCGAGCGGATGATCACAGAGCGGGGATCCATGGCATGGATGTCTCCGAATATGAAGATGGAGACTTCGACAAATGGAGGATTTGGAAAAGCATTTGGAAGAATGTTCTCTGGAGAAGCGATGTTCCAGAATATCTATACCGCACAGGGAGGAAATGGACTGATCGCATTTGCATCCAGCTTTCCGGGTTCGATCAAGGCATTTGAAATCGGACCGGGGCAAGAATATATTTTTCAGAAAAAAGCATTCCTTGCTGGCGAACCTGGAGTAAATATATCTGTTCATTTTCACAAGAAAGTGGCTTCAGGACTATTTGGAGGAGAAGGATTTATCTTGCAGAAGGTATCCGGAAATGGAATTGTATTTGCAGAATTCGATGGACATGTGGTAGAATACGAATTACAACCTGGTCAGCAGATCGTGATTGATTCCGGTTATCTGGCAGCGATGAGTGTAACATGCCAGATGGATATCCAGACTGTGCCGGGACTTAAGAATATTGTCTTTGGCGGAGAAGGATTATTTAATACGGTTATTACAGGACCGGGACATGTATGGCTTCAGACAATGCCGATCAGCAGTGTGGCAGATTCATTGAGACCATATTTTCCAACAAGTAGTAAGTAGTTTACAAATAAGAAGAAGGGACGGGGGACGATGCTAAAAGTGCGTGTTTCCGTCCTTCATTCATACTTTCTGCAGTATTTGCAGAGTCTTTAACAGAAAGGAGTAGGTGTATGACAAATTCAGTGAACAGTGCGAAAGATCTGGATAGCATTCTGTTTGATATTTCGCCGAAAATCAAGGAACTTGCCGGATTATGTGAAGCGAATACCGGGATCGACAAAGAACTTTTTGTAAAGCATGATGTAAAAAGAGGTCTCCGTGATGTAAACGGAAAAGGAGTCCTTGCGGGACTTACCAACATTTCCGATGTATGTGCCAAAAAGATTGTAAATGGCGAAGAAGTTCCGTGTGCCGGTAATTTGTATTATCGAGGCTATAACATCAAGGATCTGGTTCGTGGATTCCTGGATGCGGATCATTTTGGATATGAAGAAATTGCATATCTGCTTCTTTTTGGTGAACTTCCGACGGTTGTACAGCTGGATGGGTTTCATGAGACACTGACGGAGAGAAGGACACTTCCGCCGAATTTTGTGCGCGATGTTATTATGAAGGCACCGAGCCGTGATATGATGAACAATATTTCAAGGGCGATTCTGAATCTGTATTCTTACGATGAAAAAGCTGATGATACTTCAATCCCGAATGTTCTCAGACAGTGTCTGAACCTGATCAGTGAATTTCCGATGCTGATGGTCTACGGATATCATGCATACAATTATCGTCAGGGTCAGGATATGTACATCTATGCACCGGATCCGCAGAAGTCCACCGCGGAAAATATTCTGATGATGCTTCGTGAAGACCGACAGTATACGGAGCTGGAAGCAAGGATTCTGGATATGGCACTTGTGCTGCATATGGATCATGGTGGTGGAAATAACTCTACATTTACTACTCACGTTGTCACTTCGTCCGGAACAGACACCTATTCTACAATTTCTGCTGCAATGGCATCGTTAAAAGGTCCGAAGCACGGCGGTGCGAACATCAAAGTGACGCAGATGTTTGCTGATATGAAAGAAGAGGTCAAAGACTGGGAAGATGACGATGAGGTAAGAGCATATCTGGAAGGTCTGCTTGCAAGGGAGAGGTTTGATAGAAAAGGTCTGATCTATGGAATGGGTCATGCGATTTATTCAGTATCTGATCCACGTGCTGAGATTTTCAAGAAATTTGTGGCTCAGCTTGCACATGAAAAAGGATACGATAAAGAATACGCACTTTATGAGAAAGTGGAACATATGGCACCGGAAATCATTGCCGAAAAAAGAAAGATGTATAAAGGGGTAAATGCAAATGTCGATTTTTACAGCGGACTGGTTTACCATATGCTTGGAATTCCGGAGCAGCTTTATACGCCGATCTTTGCCGCAGCGCGAATCGTTGGATGGAGTGCACATCGTCTGGAAGAGCTGATCAATGTGGATAAGATTATTCGTCCGGCATATATGCCACTGGCAGAGTATCGAGAATATAAAAATTTAAATGACCGATAGTGTTGACAAACTGCTATGTAGTATGTAAAATAAAGAAACAACTGATATGTTCAAATGACATATCAGACATTTCAAAGAGATATTTCTCAAATTGTACGATATTGTGTAAACTAGACATCAGGAAAAAAAGACTTGCGGAGGGTTGACCTATTATGGTACAGAGGAATATACGTTTTATGACTACAGGACAATTGATGACTTTTTGTAATGTTTGCCAGAAGATGAATGCAGATATTACGGTAAAGGATGTGACAGGACGTTTCGAGATCGATGCCAAATCGATCGTGGGACTGATGACGATAAGAATGGGAGAGAAGATGCATCTTCTGATCGAAGGCGAAGAGGAACATCTGGCCGACAGTTATTTTGAAAAATTTGACTGTACACCGGTTACGATTCCGTTCAGTTAAAGGCGGCACTGGATATGCCTGAGATATACGGAACAAGGAGCAGGAAGATGGAAGTTACATATGATTATTACCGTATTTTTTATTATGCGGCAAAGTATAAAAGTTTCTCACAGGCGGCGACAATCCTGATGAGTAATCAGCCGAATGTAACGAGGGCAATCCACAATCTGGAAAGTCAGCTTGGATGCAGATTATTTATCCGGTCTAACCGGGGAGCAGAGCTTACACCGGAGGGAGAACGGCTTTATTCACATGTTGCAATTGCGTACGATCATCTGCATGCAGCAGAGCTAGAGCTTGAAAATGAAAAGAAGCTGGAACAGGGAACCGTAACGATCGGGGTAAGTGAGATTGCATTGCATTTGCTTCTGCTTCCGGTGCTGGGAGAGTTTAGAAGAAAGTATCCTAAAATCAGACTTCGCATTTCGAGTTATACAGCACCACAGGCGATACAGACGGTTCGGAACGGACTTTCAGATTTTGCGGTAGCATCTACACCGGCAGAGGTGAAAAAGCCTTTAAAGGCAATTCCGCTTCTTTCATTTAAAGAAATTCTGGTTGCGAATGCGGCGTACAAAGATATGTTTAAAGAACCGGTAAGTTTGAAAAAGCTGGTGGAGTATCCATTTATCTGCCTTGGGAAAAACACGTCAACTTATGATTTTTATACCAGATTTTTTCTGGAGCATGGAATTGCAATGACGGCAGATACCGAAGCAGCAACCATCGATCAGATTTTGCCGATGGTAAGACAGAATCTGGGAATCGGGTTTATTCCGGAACCGCTTGCACAGGAAGTGATCGAGCAGGGCATTGTCATTCAGGTTCCACTATTGGAAGAACCACCGGTAAGAGAAATCTGTTTTGTGGAAGATAAGAGCAGCCCTCACAGCATGGTGGCAAACGTATTGAAAGAGATGCTGTTTCGGGCTGGAGAGAAAGAGTAAACTTTATAAGAAAGAATTATTTTGACCGGAACCAGGTGATCATCAGATCAACCATCCGGTCATAACTTTTTATCCTGTTACTTTGGCCATTTGCTTTCAGATAGTGGTCATTGATCTGACCAGATACTTCGGCGACCTTGCTGTCATATCGCTTCCAGAAGCTGCTGTTAGCCGAAAGATCTGCCTTTACATTGTCAGAAAGCCTGTTGTAGATTTCCTCAAAGGTGTCGTAGTCGGCTTCGTAAAGTTCGTTGGTTGCGTAGATCCAGCCAAGAAGATAGCCGCTGTAGTTGAAGGCGGTATCGTCGGCATTTACACAGGCGAGAAAACCGATAAAATTTGCTTCTTCCTCCTGCATAAATCCACGCAGATGCGAAAGCTCGTGACAGATGGTAAATGGAAGATTGTAGGAAACCATTGCGGAGTTATAGTTTGCCTCAATGGTAAATGGTGAATAGATCCCGGAAAGATTCTGTACCGAGAGAAAAGCCGGAAATAAAAGACCTTTTGGCTGTGGATAGTATCCGGAAAGTTCAGGGTAGGCAGCACCGAGGGAGAACATAGCAGCCCGTGCACGATCCTGCAGATCCTTACCCATATCAGCAAGACCGTCAGAATCCCGGTCTAAAGAGTCAGAAAGTGCATTTAACTGATCAGTCAGTTCGTTGCATAAAGAGGTCAGTTCAGCCTGAGTATACTGACCGGATTCCAGGTGATATTTTTCTGCAAATGAAGTATGTCCGTAGTTGATTCCGCAGAAAAAAGTATAAATGGTAAACAGACATCCGCAGAGAAGCAGGAGTGAGGAACCGTAGCCGAGCCAGGCAGGGTTCTTTTTTTTGGCATACATTTTGTAAATGGAGCTGATCAGCATCCGGACCAAGGAAAGAAACAGAAGAATGACAAAAATATACAATCCAATTTCAGAAACAGAAAATTGGAAGATTCCAAAAAAGCGTCCGATGGACGAAACGAAAAGCGGGTAAATGGTGGAAGAATACCAGTCCGCGAATGCAGAGCTTTTGTGGCTGGTGAAAAGAGCAAGGAAACTTATGGCAAATAAAAGAATTGAAAAAATAAGTTTATGTAAAGTAGGGCGTTTCATAATAAATCCTTTCCGGTAATTGAGGATAAAAAGTATGATGTACCAGAGAGACATTCGTGCAAGGACGTAAAAGGTTTGAGTTCATTTGATGATGAATGGCCGTGACTAACGTTTTGTGCAGGTAGATATCCGGGCACACGGTACTGCATTTACAAATAAAATATGGGACGGAGGATAACCTTCGTCCCAGAATAATATTCTGTAAAAATCAAAGTGCGGCAATCGGGCATGCCCGATTGCGCTCACTTTATGAGGGGGGAGATAGTTGTTTCCCAACTATCCATTTATTACTATACGATGAAAATGTGTCAAAAGTGTTAAGAAATTATAAAATCTGATTAAAAATATAAAAATGATAGGTTTATAGAATATTAAAAAAATCCACAACGCAAGAACCTCTCCATAATGGAGAGGTTCTTGGTGTTTTTATTGTTATCTAAAAGGAATGAGAGTAAAGTGCAGCAATCAGAATTCTGACTGCTTCTACTTTATGAGGGGGGAGATAGTTGCTTTATCAACTATCTGATTATTAGTATACAGATAATTTGTGACAGAAATATGTTCAAACTCTAAAAAAAATCAAAAAAATATGAAGAAGAAATAAACAAAACAGGAAAAAATAAAAAAGGTGGGTAGTTAAATTAATTGTCATTAGCGTCAGGTAGGTGTCTGCTGGTGTGGTGGAAGGTGAAGTAGAAAACAATTCCTTTGGTGATAGAGGTAATTGTAAGTGCCCACCATACACCATTCAGACCGAGGCTGGTTTGAGTGAGGATCATGGCAAGTGGGATTCTGGCACTGGTGAGGACAATGCTGATGATACTGCAAAGCTTTGTCATACCAAGACCGGAAAGTGCGCCGATGGTCATAAGCTCAATGGTCATAAAGGTTTCGCTGAATCCGATGATGATCAGATAGTTGATCGCAATCGCCAGAACATCTTTTTCGTGGAAGAAAAGGGAAGCAATCGGTCCTGGCAGGAATACGAAAGCACCGGTTACAATGAGTCCCCAGACAGCGAGGATTTTAAATGAAATATTATATCCTTTCCGAATACGATCTGGTTTCTTTGCACCGTAGTTCTGACCAACGAAAGCATTTAACGCAGCAGCAAAGCCGTCAGCAGTGTTCCATGAAACAGATTCAATCTGTCCGCCGACTCGCTGTGTGGCAATGGCACCTGCCCCGAATGCAGAAACCATTCGTGTGAGAATCATGGAAATCATGCAGTAAATACTGCTCTGTACTGCTGTCGGAAATCCAATTTTAAAAATACTGATGTAGTATTTTGCAGGGAAACGCGACAGTACATGCATGTTTTGCAGAATATTTGGTTCCAGATCAGAGTGCATAATCCGAATCAGCATGACGATCAGAACCAGTATCTGCGAGGTCACGGTAGCAACTGCAGCGCCAACAACCTCAAGCCTTGGAAATGGTCCAAATCCGAGGATCAGAATCGGATCCAGGATCATATTACCAACCAGACCAAGAAGATTTGCCATAAGCGGTGTCTTGGAATCTCCCTGCGCAGTAGAAAGTCCGGTCAGAGTCAGATTTAAAAATGAAAACAGAATCAGTCCGCAGGTGATCAGTGTATATAATTTCGCAGCGGTATAAGTTTCTGCATCTCCGAGGTTAAAAAAGCCGAGCAGCGGATGAATAAACACGATACATACTGCAGCAAATAAAATTCCCAGTAAAAATGTAAGTCGCAGAGCGGAAGCGGCATATCCCCTTGCCTGTTCATAGTCTCCGCGTCCGCAAGCCTGTGCGACATTGACCTGTCCGCCCATTCGCGGAAGTGCCACGAGCCCTTGTGAGAGCCAGACGTACATTCCCCCAACGCCCACCCCGGCAACGGCTTTGGAACCCAGCATGCCTATCCATGCCATGTCCGTAATATTGTAGGCTGTCCCCAGCAGCGAGGAAGCCATGATCGGAAGTGCCAGCTCTGCCAGCGTCTTTAGAATCGGCCCGGAAGTCAGGTCGATTGTTTTTGTTTTACTCATTTTCTCAAATCCTTACCTGTAAAAATAATAAAATTCACCAGTGCTGCAAATATGTCAGCATGGCGTACTATGATAAGGATAACTTATGAGGAGGGGAAAGTCAATCTGGAGAATTCGCGAAATAAACATGCTCTTTCAAGGAGTGATGGAGAAGATAACCAGAATTCCAAAATAAAAGCCTTTGACTGCACGCCGCGTGCAGCTATATGCTAGAAAGGAAAAGCAGGGGAAGCTGATGGAAAAAATAATAGTACAAAAACTTCATGAAATAGAAGAAAAAGAGCATGGTAAAATATTACTGGCAGGTCAGTGGATTCTGGAGAGTGAAATAGCAGGATTGAGAGAGAAAGTGGGAAAATTAGGGGAAGAAAAAAAGGTAAGTTGGGAGAAATTGAATGAGATATTTTTGAAGGAAGTTTAATCAGACATACATCCCTTCGCCTTTGCATAGATTGTAAAAAAAACAAACTATGCAGGGGTTTTTATGAAAGATTATATTGAGGAGAGAGCGGTTGAGATTGCTTATTATATTATTGAAAATAAGGCGACGGTGAGGCAGACGGCGGTGGCGTTTGGAGTAAGTAAGAGTACGATACATAAAGATGTAACAGAACGTCTTCTCCAGATCAACCCATCTCTTGCAGGTGAGGCGCGAAAGGTTCTGGATCTGAACAAATCGGAACGGCACATCCGGGGCGGACTTGCTACCAGAGAAAAGTACCTGCATCAGCACGCATAAAAAATCCTTTTCTTTGCAAAAAGATGGTGTATTACATTTTTACAGTATATAATAGAGAAAACGGGGATATACAAAAGAGAAGGGACAGGAAAAGAGAAGAATGGGGAAAACGAAACAAAAACAGGATCGAAGTCATTATCTGTTTTCCAATCGGGAACTGGCAAATCTGATCGGACCTTTGGTAATCGAGCAGTTATTGGCAGTTTTTGTTGGGATGGCAGATTCTATTATGGTTGCAAATGTTGGAGAAGCAGCTGTGTCGGGCGTGTCGCTGGTTGACAATATTATGATTCTGATCATCAATATTTTTGCAGCACTGGCGACTGGTGGAGCAGTTGTTGCCGGACAGTATATTGGCAGGAAAGATGAAAAATCAGCATGTAAAGCGGCTACACAGCTGGTATGGTTTGTGAGCCTTAGTGCGGTTGCGATCATGATATTGGTTTACTTTGGAAAAGATATAATTCTGAATCAGGTATTTGGTCACATTACAGCGGAAGTAAAAGGACATGCAGATATTTATCTGCTAATTGTAACAGCTTCGATTCCATTTATCGCGTTATATAATGGTGGGGCAGCAATTTTCCGTGCGATGGGGAATTCGCAGGTATCCATGCGGGTATCGCTTTTGATGAATGCGATCAATGTAACCGGAAATGCAATTCTTGTGTTCGGATTACGGATCGGAACGGCGGGTGTTGCAATACCGACACTGATTTCCAGAATGGTTGCCGCGATAGTGATAACAGCGTTGCTCTGCAATCAGACACGTATCTTGCATATTGAGCGGACACTGAAAATCCGGTTTGATGGAAGAATGATACGGAAAATACTTGCAATTGGGGTTCCCAATGGTCTGGAAAACAGTATGTTTCAGCTGGGCAAAATTTTAGTGCTGAGTCTGGTTTCAACCTTCGGTACTTATGCAATTGCGGCAAATGCAGTTTCCAATGCGATTGCGCTGTTCCAGATTCTTCCTGGAATGGCGATCTCGCTGGCAATTACGACAGTTATTTCCCAGTGCGTCGGCGCAAATGACTATGAACAGGTACGTTACTATCTGAAAAAACTGCTTGCGATCATTTATGTGGCAATGGTGGGAACGGTAGCACTTATTTTCCTTGCACTTCCATTGATTTTGAAAGCATACAATTTGTCAGATCAGACAGCAGCGGCAGCAACAAATATTATTCATTTCCATGGAATCAGTGCAATGATTATCTGGCCACTTTCATTTGCTCTTCCAGCAGCGTATCGTGCGGCAGGAGATGCAAAAGCCTGTATGTATACATCGATTGTGTCGATGTGGATTTTCCGGATCGGATTCAGTTATCTGGTAGGAAAATATATGGGACTGGGAGTATTTGGCGTGTGGGTTGCAATGGTGATCGACTGGGTAGTACGTGCAATCTGTTTTATTATCCGGTACTTTAATGGAAAGTGGAAACATGGGGCAATTGTGTAAATACAGAAGAAAGTTGTCATTTGTGTTAGAAAGATGATGCTTGAATATGAGTTTTAATTGCAGACCAGAGTTCAAACTTTGGTTTGGGCGATAGAAAATGCTTGTAAAACATCCAGAGCTCTACTATAATAAAATATAAAAGCAATAAATAGAAAAAGCGGTCTGAAAGGATCGTATTTTACAGGAGGAAAACCTTGAAGAACGAATTAGTGATTGTACTTGACTTTGGTGGACAGTATAACCAGCTTGTCGCAAGACGTGTCAGGGAATGTAATGTATATTGCGAAATTTATTCTTATAAGATTGATATCGAAAAGATTAAAGCAATGAACCCGAAGGGAATTATCCTGACAGGAGGACCGAATAGCTGTTATGAACCGGATTCACCGACTTATTCTGAAGAACTCTTTAAGCTTGGCATTCCGGTACTTGGTCTTTGTTATGGTGCACAGCTTATGTCTCACGTACTTGGCGGAAAAGTTGAAAAAGCTGACGTCAGAGAATATGGTAAGACAGAAGTCATCATCGACAAGAAAGATTCCAAAGTATTTGAAAATGTATCTGCAACAACAACCTGCTGGATGAGCCATTTTGATTATATTTCGCAGGTGGCACCGGGATTTGAGATTACTGCACACACAGCAGACTGTCCGGTAGCAGCAGCAGAAAATGCAGCAGAAAAGCTTTATGCAATCCAGTTCCATCCTGAAGTGCTTCATACACCGGAAGGAACCAAGATGATCAACAACTTTGTAAAGAATGTCTGTGGATGTGTCGGCGAATGGAAGATGGATGCATTTGTTGAAAATACCATCCAGGAAATCCGTGAAAAAGTTGGGGACGGAAGAGTACTTCTTGCGCTTTCAGGCGGAGTTGATTCCTCTGTGGCAGCAGGACTGCTTTCCAGAGCAATTGGCAAACAGCTTACCTGCGTATTTGTAGATCACGGTCTTCTTCGTAAGAATGAAGGCGATGAAGTTGAGGCAGTATTTGGACCGAATGGTCAGTTTGACCTGAACTTTATCCGTGTCAATGCACAGGAAAGATACTACAACAAGCTTGCCGGAGTTACAGAACCGGAAGCAAAGCGTAAAATTATCGGAGAAGAATTTATCCGTATTTTTGAAGAAGAAGCAAAGAAGATTGGTGCAGTGGAATTCCTTGCACAGGGAACGATTTACCCAGACGTTGTAGAAAGCGGACTTGGCGGAGAATCAGCAGTGATCAAGTCTCATCACAACGTAGGAGGACTTCCGGAGTATGTTGATTTCAAAGAAATCATTGAACCACTTCGTGATCTCTTCAAAGATGAAGTCCGCAAGGCAGGTCTTGAACTTGGACTTCCGGAGAAGCTTGTATTCCGTCAGCCATTCCCGGGACCGGGACTTGGAATCCGTATCATCGGAGAAGTAACGGCTGAAAAAGTACGGATCGTACAGGATGCAGATGCAATTTACAGAGAAGAGATTGCAAACGCGGGACTTGACCGCAGCATCGGACAATATTTTGCAGCCCTGACCAACATGAGAAGCGTTGGTGTTATGGGTGACGAGAGAACTTACGATTATGCAGTTGCACTTCGTGCAGTGAATACGGTAGATTTTATGACTGCTGAGGCAGCGAAGATTCCGTATGAAGTACTTGATAAAGTAATGAGCAGAATTATCAATGAAGTTCGTGGGGTTAACAGAGTATTCTATGATCTGACGAGTAAACCGCCGGGAACGATTGAATTTGAGTAGAATCCGGTGAGCCGCAAACCCTTTGTTTATAAGGGGTTCAAGGCTCTCCGTTTTCACGATTGCACACTGATTGCACAGTGCGTGGTCTTAATATAGAATAAAAGAGTGGTTTATGGGCCGCGGACGGGTGCTGCTTCTTGGCGGGAGGGCACCCGTTTTTCTTTCTCATGCACGGTGGTAGTCCGCCGTGTGTTGGTTGCTCGTGTAGTTCGCGATGCTCGTCTTCGGCTCACTGTAGTTGAGGATGCCGGTGAGCTTCTTTGCGACTGCTTGGTTGGTATTGGGATACAGGTGCCCATATGTCCCAAGCGTGGTCTGTATCTTCTCATGCCCGAGCCGTTCCTTGAGGAGCAGTGGGCTTTCTCCCATGTTGATGAGAAGTGACGCGTGGGAGTGGCGAAGGTCGTGAACCCGGACGCGGTGAACGCCTGCGAGGTCTGCGAGCTTCTTCATCGCACGCGGAAGCCTTGTCTTTGTGGTCGGAAGCCCGTTGTAGCTCAAAACGAACTCGCAGTCAGGGATGACAACGCGCTGCACCTTGCGCCATGCGGCGAGTTCGGAAAGCGTGTCCTCATCCAGATAGATGGAGCGGATTGCCGCACGCGTCTTCGGTTTCGTGAACTTGTAGTCCGACTGGTTGTGGTAATAGAGCGTTTTGGTGATGGAACAAAGCCCGGTCGTGAAGTCGATATCGCTCCACAGGAGGGCAGATGCTTCCCCAAGCCGCATCCCACTCATGAACAGGAAGAGCAGGCTGATGAACAGGTAGTGCTCGTAGTAGTCTCCCTTGTAGAGTTTGGAAATCACCTTCTCGAACTCATCAAGCGTCCAGAAGTCCACAAGCGGTTTCTGCCCACGAACGTTGCCGACCATCCGTGACGGGTTCCTTTCCGTAATACCCAATATGACGGCACGGTCGAAGGCAACGGAGAGCATTCCCTGTGTGACGCGCACGTAGTTCGGGCTATATCCTGCGCGACTGAGGGCAAGCTGCCAGTTCTGTATGTCGATTGGCTCGATGGCATCGGTAAACTTCTCGTAGAAGCAGGAGAAGTGTTTCCGCACCGTACCGGCGCGGTTCTCGAAGGTACTCTCCTTTACCTGTGTCTGATACCAAGGCAGGTAGGTGTCCTCAATGAACGTTCCGAAGGAAATCCTTTTCTGTTCGGTGGGAAGCGATTGGGAAGCAAATTGCAAAACGAGTTTTGCATATTCCTCTTTCGCTTCTTTTTTTGTCTTGAATCCGCTCCGGTATTTCTGAATCCGCTTTCCCGTGGAATGGTCGAATCCGAGATTGGCGCGGAAATAGTAGGTGCCGTTATCGGCTTTCTTAATTTGGTCGTTTGCCATTTGTCTTTACTCCTTTTTCAGGAGCGCGACCAGCGGCATCACCGTCTAAGGCAATCCCAAGAAGCTCCTCGACGGCTTCCGCCGGAACGCGGTCGAGCTTGCGTGAGGAGTAGAAGGGATAGCCCTTCTCAACCATGCGAATTTTCGCCAGACGGATGATATCGGTGGCGAAAGAGTTCCCATAGCCGAGGGCAACTAAATCTTTTTTCGTTACGGTTACCATGGCTCTCCTTTTGACAGGAAAGCAGACTACTCGTCTTTCTGACTGTATTGTAGCAGGTCAGAGCGTGTTTGTATATAGTCTGCTTCCTTTCCTTCTTTCTGGTTGTCTGGTTTCCTGTGTTTGTGGTTTTACTGTTTACGGTTTAAACCTCAGCATCGCACGCAACAGCTTCGCCTGTATGAACGACTTCATCGAGAGGTCGATGCCGTAGTCCCAGAAGCCATCCGCGTCGGTGTAGAACCCGGTGCAGAGTCCGTCCATGAAGTCGTTGAAGTAATCGAGCACCGCCCCGGCAGCAAGGGCATCTCCGCCTGTCGCGGCAACGACGGTATCGTAGTCAATCTTTCCCTTTGCCATGCGGGTCACCCCCTTCCGTCAGAATGTCCGCAAGACGGGCGAGCGCACGGGCGCGACGGTTCTGCACCGTGGAGCGTGGGAACCCCATGTCCTCACCGATACGCCTATCCGACCATCCGGCAAAATAGGAGAGCAGGATGATTGCCTGCTCCTCTGGGCAGAGTTTTTCCAGCGCATCCGCGAGGTCTTTGTCTGTCACGCCGATAGGCTTCCCGGCGGCATCGAATACGGTTTCCCGCTCCGGCACGTCCTGCCAGTCCGCAAGGCTTTCGAATTCACTTCTTCTGAGGTCGCAGAACAGCACCTCGCGGTTGCGTCTCCTTTTGCGCTCCCTCAAAACGTCCGTCCGCGCGTTCACGAGGGTCTTCCGGCAATAGGTCAGGAACATGCCGACCACTTCGTTACGGTTCGCTTTCTCTTTCGTCATCTTTTTTTCCTCCTTTCGGTATAGGCACGATTTCCGTGCCCTTTCCTGCCAAAAGGAAAAAGAAAGCCCCGCAGCGTCGATACGCTACGGGGCGCGGGGACGGTGCCGGGAAGGAAATCGGCACCAGAATCAGGAAGAAGCGGCTAATGCTTAAAAACCGCTCCGCTACGATTCTATCCCCTCGATTCCCAACTTCCGCTTGAAATCTTTGCGGTTCTTCATTCCGATTTCCCGACGGCGCGAGTTGCCGTCGTACTTCACCGAAAACCCGACCTCAACGATGCGGTCGAAGACACGTCCCCACGGGTCATCTGCCGTGGCGTTCAGGATTCTCTCGCGAAAGTCGAAGTTCGTCGTTATCACCATCGGTTTCCCTGCCTTGTAGCGTCCGTCGATAACGTCGTAGACGTGCTCCATGACGTACTCGGTGGAGCGCTGGGCACCGAGGTCTTCAAGGATGAGGAGGTCTGGGGCGAGGATTCTCTCAAGGTTCCCGGAACGCTTCTCGAAGGAGGATTCCATCAGGTTCACGACCTGCTTGATATCGGTCACGAGACAGGAGAACCCGCGCTCGATGACGGCGTTCGCGATGCAGGATGCATGGAAGCTCTTGCCCGTGCCGCGCTTCCCGTATAGGACAAGCCCCTCCGGGTCTTTCGGGTCGAAGGTCGCGGCAAATGCCTTGCAGACGGTGCTCTGAGCCGCGTTCCTGCCGTCATCGGCATCGAAGGTGCAGAAAGCGTACCTGCCGGATGAGGGGAAGCACTGCTTCCTTAGCCGTTCCGTCCTACGCCTTTTCTCCGCCCGCTCGGTTTCCTCGCGCTGCCTGTCCGCTTCCTCCCTCTGACAACGGCACATGGTCGGGACAAGGTGCGGCTCCTTGAAGATGCCGCCCGCCGGGAACATCCGCTCGCGTGGCTCTCCGCATTTCCCGCAGACGAGGATGCCGTCCGCATCGCGATAGTCCTCGCCCGGCTTCCGTCCGTCCTGCTCCTTGGTTTTCGTTACGTTTTCGCTCATTTACCTCGTCCTTTCTGCGTTACCCTGCCTGAGAGCCTGTCTACGGGACTTTGTGGTCTTGTTCGGGCAGTTACTGCCACATGACATTTAGCGTGTCATAGGCAGGCTCTCAGGCATTCTCATGGGCATTTCTAGTACATGTTCTCGTCGATATATCCCTGAGCCGTCTCCCGGTCACAGCCCCATTTCGCCATGACCTCCTCGACGGAGGGGATTTTCCCGACCGCGCTGGCCTTCGGTTCCGTGCGTGCGGGAGGGGTCGCGGCCTTCGGGTGTTCGTTCCTGTCCCAGACTGCGGCGAGCTTCTTCCAGTCATCGACGGGCTTGCCGGAGTTCGTGCGCCAGCCGCGTCCCTCGTTCACATCGAAGAAGCGGTCGGGGTCAACCGCGAATCCCATTTCCGCGAAGTGCGAGCGGACTTCCTCCCTTGTCGGGATTCCAGAACCTGTCATCCCATCCCCATCAGCCACAGCTGTAGATGTAGATGTATTCTTATATCTATCATCTATATTCTTAGGGCGTGACGCAATTTTTACAGCTTCATTTTCAGCCCGTGCAGATTGTCTACCTGCGCTTTTACCGTCTGCGTCAGTGTAAAAACCAGTGTCAAAATCACTGTCAACTTTTACGTCAAAATTGACGTCAACTTTGCTGTCAAAGCTGTCAACTTTTACACCGTCAATTTTTACAGTGTCAACTTTCGTGCCGTCATCTTTTACGATTTTTCCGCCTTTTGGGGCTGGAAGTGCTGGCGCATATTCCTTGCGGTACTTGATGACGGAGGGGCGGCTCACCCCGGTCTTCTCGGCAACCTCGGTATTCGTGGCATCCGGGTGCTCGGTAAGGTATGCGAGCACTTTATCCTTCTTCACCTGACGGGTTCCCTTTCCGTTCTTACGGGCGCGCTCCGAAGCCTTGCGCACGCGGTTTCCCTCGCGCATTGCGTCGATTGCCGGGACGTTCTGGTTGAACTCCCAGTCCGCGATGGCGTAGATGCCATCCTCGCAGATGACAAGGCCGAGCTGTACGAGCGGCTGCATGCATTGCCGAAAGGCGGGAACGGTCTTCTTGGTGACCGCAGCAAGCATCTCGTCGGTGTAGGGAACGCTTTCGTGGAGAAGGAGCTTCCCGGCGCAGCCGCATTTCACCGCAAGCGATTGTAGACGGGCGAAGACGGTGTAGATGGAGTCCGCATTGTCCATCGCGTCGATGAGTAGGGCTTCCTGCGTGTCGAAGAACTCACTGTAGTCCCTGCGCCACGCTCCTCGGAGCTTCATTGGTACACCTCCGGGGTCTTCTTATCGCGTTCGGCTTCGGAGTAGGCGAGGTGGTCGAAGGGTGGGAACCTCGCGACAACCGCGAGGGCATGAGTGTACTTGGCGTGATTCGCCCGGTAGCCGAAGGAGGAGAGCATATCCATGACTTCGGTATCCGTGAACGTGCCGTTATCGGTCACGATGGTGAACGTGCCGTCATCGTTTTTCGTGACTGTGCGCGTGTGGATTTTAGCCAGGGCGAGGACGAGTACGGTTGCGGAATCCCCATTCGGCTCATGGTCGATGAGCGTCATCTCAGGTGTCTCGTAGAAGTTCAAGGGGATGTAGTAGTAGTAGCTGCTGAAATCCATGGTGCTCCTTTCTGCTTGCAATCTGTGATTATGTTTTACTATATCTGTCCTGTTTTGTGGACTTTTCCAGTCAGATTTCATGCTTCTTTCACAATTAGACACGCGTTTTCAGATGCTTCTGCCAGATTCGCGTCCCGTGCGACGGTGCGCTGTGCTACAGTAGCGGAAGTCCTTTCTGCCTGTTGCTTTTATCTCGGAGTGCGGGCAGGAGAAAAGGGAGCCTGTGATTTCGGTCACATGGCTCCCTTTTCTGTTACCAGTCGGAGTTTTCGCTATCCGGTTCCGCTGTCTGCTCCCAGCCATCAGCGACAGGCTCCGTTTTTACCGTTTTCTTCTTGCGCGCATCGAGACGCGCCTTGGCATCCTCCGGGGTACTTCCGTGGGCGGTGAGCATGTCGCTCACCTCGTCTGCATGGCTCGCAAGGAATCGGTCGAGTGCGTCGAGGTCGAGTTCCTGCCAAGCGCAACCGACGGCGGAGAGCACACTTTCACCAGCGGAATGGGTGACCAGAGAGCGCCACTTTCGATTCCGCTCGCGAATCTTCTTTTCAAGTTCCTTTTTCTTCGCTTCGAGTTTGGCGAGTTCCGCCTTCTGTTTCTCGATACGCTCCTCGAAATCTTGAATGGTAGCCATGGTTCTTCCTTCCTACTTGACGGCATCCCTGAACAGATTGTGCCATAACGCGCGGAGGATGGTAAGATTCCGGCAGGGCGCGGTGCCGGAACAGGGGCGAAGGCACCGTGCCCCGGTTTTGCGAAGAAAAAGGAAGGAATTGGGCAGATGTATTCCAAGGACGCAGGGAAAGACCAGATGTTGATGACGATGGAACGTGCGCTTACAAGCGGGCAGAAGGCAGGCTTCTTCTTCCTCGGCTTCCTCGGCGGCATCGTCGGGATTCTCGCCGCATCCCTGATGAACATCAACGCGCCGTACCGACCGGAGGGAACGAAGATGGCGGCACTCGGATTTGCGACAGCCTGCGTTCTAGGCACCCTTATCGCACTTGTTGGCTCCATCGCGCTCCTTGGTGCCAGATAGAGGTGGCAAGATATTGAAGGACTTCCTCAATCAGCGTCCGGCATTCTTCCAGCTGCACCAATCCGTTCGTGTGAGATGAGAAGGGGCATCCTGCGCGGGTGCCCTTTTTTCTCTGCATTGTTATGATGGTTTTATGGCTTGCCGTGTTTGTGGTTTGATGGTCTGCTATATTTATTGTTAGTTAGCCAGAAGGGAGCAGAGGGTGGAAAATATGCCTGACAATGTGAAAGACAATCCCGTCGAAAAAAGGAAGCCCTGCTCGCCGACCGTCTCAGGCTGCATAAGGGTTACAGGCAGCGGTTCGTGAAGGGAAGGAACAGACATGGACGGATACACGCTTTCCATCAGTCGTTGCAGTGGCGGTGGCGGGGTGGAGGAGAGCTTCAAAGCGAAGATAAAGCGTCGAGAAGCTGCGCTTGATGCCTTTGCCGTTGCAGAAGCGTACTGCAAGGAAAGTTGGATGGTCTCAAGATGCGAGCGGGAGGGATTTGACGGTTTCATCATCGACCTGTGCTCCGATGCTGAGGATGAGACCATCCGTCTCGTCAGGCTTGTGCCCGACAGCGAGGATGGCATCATGGATGATGTATTCCGTCTGGAATACGGCAGTTGCGAGTATAAGGTTTAGGCACGCCATCGGCGAGTTCATCCATGCTTTTATATGCAGGATATAAGGAGTGTACGGTTCGCCTGTTTGCTGGTATGCCAGTCTGCTATATTTATAGTCAGCAAGGGGGACGGCAGTGGAGCCGCCCCATGGCAGGAAGGACGAACATGAAGGACAAGAAGTTAGAGGAAGCCGTTGACTATGTTTGCTCCTGTTGTCCCTATATCTTTAGCGACAGCGCTGAATGGGACAAGTCGAATCCGGCATTTGCGGACTGGCGCGACTCTGCTACCAAGTATTGCGACCGGTGCATGGTTCGCAAGATGACAGACTATTACAATGCGCTAGACGAGCATGAGTTCTCAGAAGATATGCCGGAGTATCAGGCGATTGTGAACTATTAGGGCAGAGGAACCACGGGGCATCCGGGAGGGTGCCCTTTTTCTTTGCTTGTATATGCAGGATATATGGAGTGTACGGTTTACCTGCTTGCTGGTATGCCGTTCTGCTATATTTATAGACAGCAAGAGGGGCGGCAACCGAGCTGCCCCATGGCAGGAAGGAAAAACCATGAGCACACCGTCCGTCACCATCCTCAAGAACCTCGTCCTCAACTGGAAGAGCAATCAGATGGAAGAGGAGACTATCGCCACGTTCTATCGCCACTGTGACGGTTATCCCAGCTGCCATGCCATTGATATCGCCAACTCGCTCGTTGTGGCATCGCGAACCAAGCCTGAACAACATATCGACTTTTCGGGAGCGAGCGTGGAGAGGAACATTCTCAATAACCGAAACTGGTGCCAGCATTTCCTCAAGGCGATGTGCATGGCGGATGCCGATATCGAGTTCATCGGGGAGGACAATGTGCCCTCTGCGAGCTACACCTATGTTGTCACGGGCGCTTACGATAACTTCGGCGGCAAGGTCGGCATCGGCGCAGAAGAGTATCTGAGCAGAATCAACATCAAGGTCTACGAAGGAGATGAGAACGGGAATCTCGTGTTTGAGGGCGGAGCTGCTGAATGTCTGGCATGGGCTGACGGATATTGCGGGCATTGTTAAATCGAGTGAAGGGCATCCGGGAGGGTGCCCTTTTTCTTTGGCTTTTTGGGAGCCGCCCTGCGGGCGGCGTGAAGGCGCGGGGTCGTTGCGGGAACGGGGACTCGGGGCGGCTTTCCCACCCTTCCAACAGCCTGCGGGTCGGGCTAGGAACCCTCCGGCCATTGAAAGCGCGGAAAAGCCTTCTACTTGGCGGAAACGGGGGACAGACCTGCCGGGGCTTCCAACATTCCGACAGGCTCCGGGTCAGTCTAGGAACCCTCCGCCCATCGGAATGTTGAAAACCCCTTCTTCTCGGGAAACCATAGGCCGCAGGCGCGGCAAAGCGGGGCACGCCGCAGCGGCTCGGTAGAGGGCGGGGAAAGGAGGGTCGGTGGCTCCGTGACGGGAGGTTGGCTTTTCTTGACACCCTACGGTCTCGCGGGGACTCTCCGTGGCGCGGTCGCCTGCGCTCCCTCAGATTAGGGGCTGCTCGCCCCTAATGACCCGAGTTCCATGGAGAAGGCGTGGAGTCTCGCATTGTGGTGTGTGCTGGTATGCTATAATGCTGGTTAGCAGGTAGGCAAGTTACCGGGCTTGCCGAGTGACGGAAAGGAATCATGAGTATGGCGAGATACCACTACACGCGAGAGAACGAAAACGGCGTGGTACTCTATCTGGAATCGGAACCGGCGGAAGATGCGATGGACGAGTTCGACGATGAGATTGCCGTTGGGTTCAGCGGAAACGGGTACCTGAGTTTTTGGACGAGGTGCCGCAGGGCGGCGGAAGCGCTGCCGAATGGTCTCAAGTATGCGGCGGGCGGCAGATGCGTAATCACAGATACGTTCACGGGTGAGGAAAAGATTTGGAGGGTAGGGGTTTAACCATAGGCATCTAGGGCATCCGAAAGGATGCCTTTTTGCTATGCATAATATGCAGGATATATGGAGTGTACGGTTCACCTGCTTGCTAGTATGCCGGTCTGCTATATTTATAGACAGCAAGAGGGGCGGCAAGCAGAGCTTCCCAAAGGCAGAAGGGACTTCAAGATGGCTACTTTGGATGTTACGAAGGAGCGCCGCAGGGCAATCGACCGAGTGAACCGGGCATATGCCGATGAGGACTACGATAGGTACGAAAGGCTCATCGAGCGCTATTGTCATAGGTTCGGGTTTGACGGCGATTACGGTCTTTTTGAGGATGCCTGCACGGATGCCCGCTTGTTTGGTCATGGAATCGGCTAGAGGAGGAAGTATGACGCTCGGGGAGCTGTTCGAGGAGACTTACATTCAGGGCGAAATCGCGATTCGAAGCTATGATTCGACGGGTACTACGATTGAGCACTATCTAGGCAACGCGGAGGAGTTCTACCCTGACGAACACCCGCAAATCCTTGAAAGGGAGGTCGGCTATATCTTCCCGCTCATGGAGGTCGAGCCGACCATCTGTATCGAGCTGAAAAATGAGGAGGACGAGGGATGAGCGGAATGAAGGTCAAGGAGTTGATGGATAGCCTGAAAGGGGATTGTTACCGCTTTCGCGTCCATTATCCAGAGGAATGGGAGTTTGGACTCATAACGGGAGCGACTTTCTTCGGCAAACGCGGGCTGGTCTTACAGCATGGGGAGGATGACGTGAGTTCTTTCACACTGAACCCGTCCTGGCTTTCCTGCGAGGACGAGACGCAGCGTTGCATCATGGTCGAGATTTACTTGGAGCCGTGAGGATGGGCGCGGGGAGTAAGCCCCTGCGCCCGTGGCAGGTCTGCGCAGGGGATGTTATCGGTAGTGGCAAGCGGGTCGAGTACGTGTTCGAGCGGTACGGGGAACTGTACATAAACGCAAGCGACGAGGAGCTTGTGCGGCAGGGAAAGCGAACGTATGGAGAGGAGCTTACAAGGCTCTACGACCTCGACCTTTCCGGGTGGAGGGTCATCGGCCATTACGGGTGCGGACGCGGCTACGAGGGACGAAGCTGGTATGACATGGGGAAGCCGTTCGGACGGCGCTAGAGAAGGGATGAATATGGGCAAGGAGAAAATCGAGGAGAAGGACGTGCGGCTTCTGAGGTATGCCGTCGAGCAGGCGTTTGACGGGGCGATGAGGGACGGGGCATTGGCACTGTTGAACCGTCTGGTCGATTCGGCTTCGGAAGCGGCAAATCTTGAGGAAGAGCTTCTGAACCTCAAGGGGGAGTATCAGAGGAGCATGGAGAACTCGAAGAGAGGGGCATTCAAACGCCTTGATGCTGCCTACAAGCGCAAATGCAGGCGAGAGAAGCGAATGGCGAAGGGGCAGATGCTTTGCGCAGACGGCAAGCCGGTCATGTTCGGTGAGACCCTTTACGGAGGGGACGGACGCGATTGGTTGATTGTCGGGATTGCCGGAGCGTGTTCGTATGACGTGTACGGGCTGCACGTCGCGCACGACGGGAAAAAAGAGAAGAAACCGCTTCGAGCGGAATGGCTTGTCCATGAGCTGACGGATGCCGGGGAGGAGGTTTAGGAAAAGGATGCTGCCAACAAAGAAGCGCTGTCCTAGGTGCGGGCGCGTGCTGCCAGCGGAAGCGTTCAATTTGGTTCGCGGCGGAAGGGAGCTTGCCGGGTGGTGCCGTGCGTGCAACCACCGCTATTATCTCGACCGCAAGGAAGCGGGATTCGTCAGGAAGAACCCGAGCGGGCGGAGGATTGCGCATGGGGGGTATACCGATGCGGTCGGCAGGTATATCGACCTCGGATAGGGAAAGGACGGGCATCCGGGAGGGTGCCCTTTTTTCGTGCAGGATATGCAGGATGTATGGAGTGTACGGTTCACTTGCTTGCTGGTATGCCGGTCTGCTATATTTATAGACAGCAAGGGGGACGGCAACCGAGCCGCCCCATGGCAGAAGGGACTTCAAGATGAAGAACGTCAGGGAGCTTGAGACCTATGGTGCAATCCTTATCGGCTGCGGGATTATGGCGTACACGCTCATGCTTGCGAGCGTGGATGCGCCGGTCTGGGCGGCAATCGAGTTTGTTATGGGTACGCTCTTCATGGTGGTCGGCGTGTGGTGCGTCTACCTTGCGGGTATGGAGTACGACTACCAGATGGAAAAGCGCCGCTACCGCAACAAGAGGTAAGCACCAGCAGACCATAACCGCTATCGGGAGGAGTTCGGTCGGTAAAGGAGCTAGGGCATCCGGGAGGGTGCCCTTTTTCTTTGGCTTTTTGGGAGCCGCCCTGCGGGCGGCGTGAAGGCGCGGGGTCGTTGCGGGAACGGGGACTCGGGGCGGCTTTCCCACCCTTCCAACAGCCTGCGGGTCGGGCTAGGAACCCTCCGGCCATTGAAAGCGCGGAAAAGCCTTCTACTTGGCGGAAACGGGGGACAGACCTGCCGGGGCTTCCAACATTCCGACAGGCTCCGGGTCAGTCTAGGAACCCTCCGCCCATCGGAATGTTGAAAACCCCTTCTTCTCGGGAAACCATAGGCCGCAGGCGCGGCAAAGCGGGGCACGCCGCAGCGGCTCGGTAGAGGGCGGGGAAAGGAGGGTCGGTGGCTCCGTGACGGGAGGTTGGCTTTTCTTGACACCCTACGGTCTCGCGGGGACTCTCCGTGGCGCGGTCGCCTGCGCTCCCTCAGATTAGGGGCTGCTCGCCCCTAATGACCCGAGTTCCATGGAGAAGGCGTGGAGTCTCGCGTTGTGGAGTGTGCTGGTATGCCGCATAGCTATAATTACAGATAACAGCAAGGGGGACGGCACCGGAACCATCCCAAGGCAGAAAGGACGGAGCAAATGAAAATCGAGAAAAACGATATGGTCATGGTCTATGACGGGGGCGGCACTGTTCCCCACTGCAAGTATACCGGCAGGTTCGGTGACCTTACGGCATACTGGCAGGAGATTGTCTCGGATGCGGTTTATCTGTTCCGGCTGGGGGAGAGCGAGGAGTGCGACTGGCTGGTTCTACTCGGCCAGCCTTGGTCACCGTATTCACCGGACGGCATTTGCTAAGGAGTTGAAGGGGCATCGGGAAAGAGATGCCCCTCTTTTTCGATGCAACGTAAATAGGAAGCGTGGAAATGGATAGGTACGAGGTCATGGCAGGCAAGATGGCACCCTTGACCGACGGGGCGCACCGCAAATGGGGATTCACCGGAAAGGTCGAGACGAGGAGCTATGAGCGGCTGGTCGATGCACTCATTGACTTTATTGAGACCGGAGACGGCCTGAAAGCACGGTTTCTCACAGGGTTTGCAGCGTGCTTGGCAGCGGATAGGAAATCTGTCGAGAATCGTGGGTTCGGGGTCGTGGTCAGGAAAGTCCGGTGTCATCGGGGCGAGGACGGCACGGACAGGGTATCTTCCGTAGAGACGATGCACGAACGTCGGTACACGGTCGATGATTGGCGATACGACACGGCGCATCGCGAGCAGACCGAGAACGGTCAGAAGGGTTGAAGGGATGGACAATGAGTTCCGTGATTGAGCTGTACGAGCACAACCAGAAGGCATATGACGCGCTCCTAGACATGCTTGGGGAGCGCGACCGCGCCTGCGTCATCAAACCGACGGGAACGGGGAAGTTCGTCATCATCGCGAAGATGGTTCAGGACAACCCGGACAAGCGGTTCCTGCTGCTCGGCACCAACGACTACATGTTCAACGACCAGATGGCGAACCTTGCCGAGATTGCGCCGGGGTTTACGCCTGAGAACCTGCAATTCATGACCTATGCGGCAGCGATGGGAATGGAGCGCCGTAACGACTGCGTTCCGCCCTACGATGTGATAATCGCCGACGAGTTCCACCATTGCGGGGCTGAGGAATGGGGGAAGGGCGTTACCCACATCCTCAATGCGAACGAGAGCGCCAAGGTGGTCGGATTCACTGCCACCCCTATCCGCTACTCGGATGGTGGAAGGAATATGGCGGACGAGATGTTCGACGGAAACGTGGCCTATTCCATGGAGCTGGAGGAAGCGTGGCTGCGTGGGATACTGCCGATTCCGAAATACGTCACCGCTTTCTATGAAGCACCGGAGGAGCTTGGAAGGCTGGCAAAATCTATTGCCGGATTAAAGAATGAGAGAGTGATGAAGCGATTCCAGAAAAAATATGAGCAGCTTCGCCGTTCTCTTACAGAAGCAGGAGGTGTACGCGAAATCATCGCAAAGCATCTTGAAAAACGGAATGCGAAGGTCATCGTGTTCTGCCCGCGCATTGCGAAGCTCCGAGAGTTCATGCTCCTGCGGCGGGAATGGTTCGGGGCGGTAAACAGCGAGATACATGCCTATAAGACTGTGAGTGCAGACCCATACGGTTCCGAGGACTTTCAGGCGTTCAAGGATGATGAATCGGATGCCTTGAAGGTGCTCTACTGCGTGAACCAGCTCAACGAAGCCGTCCATGTCAAGGGGGTTGATGCCATCGTGATGGTCAGACCGACGAAATCACCGACCGTGTTCTACCAGCAGCTCGGACGCGTACTGTCTTCGGGAGGAAACCGAATCCCGCTCGTTTTTGACTTCTGCAACAACTTTGGTTCTATCGCTGTAGCGGAGGAAATCCCAAAACGAATGGAGAAAGCGTTCAAAAGTCGGACGGACGAAGGCGAACAACTGCCGTTCACGCCGAGCGATTTCCAAATCATTGACAACACGCTTACCTTTAAGCAGCTCACAGATGAAATTAGAAAATCGCTTCAACAGCGGTCGCGCGTAGAGGAAAAGATTGCGTTCCTTGAGCAGATAGCTCAAGCGAACGGTGGAAGGCTGTGAACGATAGATGAAAGAAGCCGATAGGAAAAAACAGGCCATAAGGTATCTTCGGGGAAAAATGGAAAGCCGCGAGCTTGAAGAGGATGAGATAGCCAGACTCAATGCTATCGGTTTTCCATGGAAAGTCCAGAAGCAGGAAAAAAAGAAAATCCTGATTGATGGACGGCTCGCCGAGCTTTGGGATGAAGAAAAAAATGGCTCAGTGGAATTAGCTAAAAAATACAACAATTACTGGTGGAAGTGTCCAAATTGCGGATGCGAATGGCAGCGAGCACTTTGGATTGCGGCTGAATCGAACCTATGCCCTGCTTGTGAAGGAGGACTTACACTTGCCAAAGGCTGGAATGATTTGAAGACTGTATATCCTGATATTGCCGCCGATTGGGACTACGAGAAAAACGGAGGACTTAAGCCGAGTGATGTGATGGCGAGAAGCGGGAAGAAGGTTTGGTGGAAATGCAGAACGTGCCATGGCTCTTGGCAATGCGAGGTTAGCTATCGGGTGCAAGACAAAAAAGTATGCCCATATTGCAAAAAGAAGAAATTGCTAAAAGGATTCAATGACCTCAAGTCGCAATACCCAGAAATCGCGAAAGACTATCTCCCCGAACTCAACGACGGAGTTCCGGCAGACGAGGTAATTGTAAAATATACGGTAAAAGTCAGATGGAGATGCCATATATGCGGACATGAATGGATTTGCGCCGTGGGGTTAAGAACGAGAGAAAAGAACCCCTGCGGATGCGCCGTATGTGGGGCAAAAAGAGCGGGCAGGAAGATAAGTAAAAGAGCTGTCGAGGAGCGTGGTGCTTTATCAGTGTTCAATCCCGCATTAGCAGCTAATTGGGATTACAAGAAAAATGGTGGACTTGAACCTGATTCCCCGGAGTTTAGAACGAACCAAAAGTATTGGTTCATTTGCAAAGTCTGCGGGAGAAGTTATCAGACGAGGGCAACTATTACGAGAAAACCGGTTTGCACTGAATGTCAGTATAAGATTGGCAGGAGTGCGAAACGAAAGGTCGTTTGTGTCGAAACGGGAGCCGTGTACAAAGGTATCTCTGCTGCCGGAAGGGCAATAGGAAGGAGTGCCGCGAGCGTTAGTCATGCGCTTAAAGCCGGAACCTGTTCGGGAGGATACCATTGGCAGTATTTGGACGAATGAACGAAGGCATCCGGGAGGGTGCCTTTCTTTTTTGAACAGAATATGCAGGATGTATGGAGCCTGCCGTTATCCTGCTTGCTGGTATGCCAGTCTGCTGTATTTATAGGCAGTAAAAGGGACGGTACCGAGCCGTTCAATGGCAGAAGGGAGCCAAGATGGACAGGAAGATTCGATATTTCGTCAACGGGTGGAGCTTTCGGCTCAGTTTTGCAACGCGCCCGGGTTATGACGGAGACCACGAGGATATCAGCGATGGAGATTCGTATGAGCTTGGCGAATACGAGAACTCCGAGGAAGCGCTCGCGGCGGCGGAAGCATTCATATCGACGCATGGGAACGAGGTCAATGACGAGGAAGATGGCATCGGCTCCGTCATCTACTGGACTGTAGAGGTCGAGCGTCGCGTGGAGTACAAAGAGAATGAATGGCTCCCGTGCGATGAGTCCGGGAGGATTGATGATGGTTACGGCAATGAGCCGAATGCGACCGTCGCATATCTCAGCTCACTGGAAGGAAGCCGCGAGGAGCGGGCGTTCGAGCTTGCGAAGAACGAGTATCTGGCATGGCTGGAACACAAGGCAGACCGTTATACGACGGTCTACGGCTACATGGATTAGGTGATAGATATGAACAGCATTTGCTTTGACACCGAGACCACCGGTCTTCATCCGAACGGTAGCGACCCGGATGAGATTCTGACCATCTCCATCATCGGAAGGGACGGCTCCGTCCTGTTGGATGAGAGGTTCCGACCGACCGTGAAGACCGAATGGCCGCACGCGAGCGCCGTCAACGGCATCTACCCGGAGGACGTGGCAGACCTGCCGACTATCGAGACAGCCATACCGCGACTGAGGGAAATCTTTGCAGGGGCAGATGAGGTTATCGGCTACAACGTCGGATTCGACCTCGGGTTCCTATCCGCCGTCGGGGTGCGCCCGAGGGAGGACGCACGCATCACGGACACCATGAAAGAGTTCACGTGGTTCATGGGAAGGCGCTACAAGCTGGTGGATGCCGCCGACCACATCGGATACGAGTGGACGGGCAGGGCGCACGGGTCGCTTGCCGACGCGCTCGCGACGCTTGCCGTGCAGCGATGGCTCGAACAATGGCTCGTAGCAGAGTAGATACGTGCTTAGGCGTGTGAAGAGTTGCTTTTCACACGCCCTTATCTTTGCAGCGCAAGTGTGTGCAATCTATGTGGTTATCTTGCTCTCTGGGTTGCTGGTATTCTGGTCTGCTATATTTATAGACAGCAAGGGACGAAAGTTTTCCCGGCAGGAGGATTCCAGAATCCTCCGCAAACACCATCGAGAGATTGGAAAGACAATGGCTATCAACCGAGTGACCATCATGGGCAACCTCACGCGCGATGCGGAGCTTCGCAAAAAGGGGGACGCCACGAGCGTTCTCACCTTCGGACTCGCCATCAACGAGAAGAAGAAGGACAGCGAGACCGGCGAATATGTCGATGCGCCGGTGTTTGTCGATTGCGCCCTGTTCGGTGCGCGAGCCGAAGCGCTTGCTCCCTATCTCGCCAAGGGAAAGAAGGTTTCGGTGGACGGACGGCTCCGCTACCACTCTTGGATGAAGAACGAGGAGAAGCGCCATGCCCTTTCCGTCCTCGTGACCGATATCGAGTTTGCGGACTCGAAGGGTGCCGGGAAGGATACGGTTTCTGCTCAGGGGCAGTCTGCGGAACCGGAAACGTATGATGCGGATATTCCGTTCTAGGGAGGACGGAATGCACTTTCGTGGCGTTTCAGTGCGGGAAATCCCCTTCATGCTCTTCCTCGGCCTGCTATTCGCGGTGACCGTCGGATGGTGGGTGTTTCTCACACTTACGGTTTCGGTCGTTTTCGGAAACGTGGCTGCTGCGGTATTCGCCGTGTGCTCGACACTTTCCGTTACCGTCGGTTACGGGCTTGTGCGCGCATCCGATTCCCGTGAGTAGCGTTTTTCAAACAGGACAGAAAGGACTTCTAACATGTACACGATTTTGATGCTCAACCAGAAGGGCGGAGTCGGCAAGACCACCATCGCGGACGAGCTTTCCTTTGCGCTTGAGCGTCGCGGCAAGACCGTGGCGTTCGTCACCACCGACCCGCAGGGCGGTTCCGTCCATGAGGTCTGCGATGACCCGGATTTTGCGGAGGAGTGCGATTTTCAGGTTGTCGATACGGCGGGCGTGCTCGTGGGCGGTGTGAACGATTGGTGCCGCGCGGCGAATCTCATCCTCGTGCCCATGCTTCCGAGCACGCGCGACATGGAGCCGACGCTGAGAACGCTCGATATCGTGCGTGAGTCCGGCACTGGCGCAAAAGCGTATATCATCGTCAACAACTTCTATGCCTACGGCACACTCGACCGTCAGCTCGTGGAGTACCTTGAGGGCGAGGAGGTTCCAATCATCGCGAAGATTCCCCGCGCCGTTGCCCTCTCACGTGCCGCAGCAGCCGGTGTGTCCGTGGCGGAGTACGACCCGAAGAGCCATGTGGTCGCCCCGATTGAGCTGCTTGCAGATTCGGTTCTGAACGAAGAGGAGAAGAACAATGGCTAACAAGACCACAGCGAACGCGTTCATGGCGAGCGCGCAGAAGTCCAAGCGCGAGATGGCGGATATCCAGAAGGAAGGTTCCGGCAAGCATGAGACGGACGAGGTGGAACTCAAGAAAATCAGTCTCCTCATCCCGGCTTGGCTCCACAAGCAAGCGCAGCTCCACCGCGTCGAGACGGGGGAGAGCATGACAAAGCTCATCGTCCGACTGCTTGCCGAGGAGCTGGGTTAAAGGGATGGACTTGATGGTAACGGAATCGGAAAAATCGAAGCACGACATACTGCGTGCGATGCGGAAGCACATACGCGAGAACGGCATCACAGACTTCACTGATTTTCAGGACTGGTGCGATGAGAACAACGACCGCTGGTCTCAGGCACTCGATAGCGGACTTTCGTCGGTTATCGAGAAATACATCGACGGGCGTTTTTATTAGAGAGGAAGTGGAGCCGGTAGATGGATTCACTTCGGAAAAAGGGATTGGAACATGAACCTAATCACCATGGTTCCCGCCACCGCGAGGTTTATCGCGCAGATGCGGGGGATGCGAAGGCACATCGTCAAGAACAATGTCACCGAGTTTGCGGTATTTCAGAATTGGTGCGATGAGAACAACGAGAGGTGGGCGGAAGCTCTTGACAGCGGATGCGCCATTGCTATCGAGAAGTTCATCGCCGACTGGAACGGTCGGGCGGATGCAGGCCGTTGGAAACACGCGGCGCAGGCGGACGATAACATCTGGGACAACGAGTTGAAGTAGGAAGTAACGATGACCGAGAAAGAGAACCATCTGCCGAACCTTAGCAGCGAGGAGCGTGCCCATGCGCTAGAGCTTGCCATACAGGCTCGCAGGCGCTATGCAGCACTCAAAGCTCGCGTGAAGTCCGGCGAGCTTACGTTCACGGATGCGATGGACGAGGAGGATGCGAAGCGCATTTTGGTCGCATCTCTTCTGCAAAGTGTTCCGGGCGTCGGTGCGAGCAAGACGGAGTTCATTATGCGTCTGTACCGGATTCCTAAAAGCAGGCGTGTCGGCGGACTCGGCATCCGACAACGCGAAGCGCTGGTTGCTCTGGAAAAGAACGGCTGGAAACTCGGCTTACTCGAACAGCGCAATTCGTGATGTATCCGAATTGGGAGCACTGGCGCGACTTAAAGGGAACCTGTCCCGTTTGCGGAAAGCCATCGCATGTCGGTGCGAGTATGAGAACCGGTAGATATTACTGGCTTCATGACGATTACGACATACGAGAGTATTACCGCGAACATGGCAAACATTCCAGTCTCGCTGAAATCAGTTTCGATGTGTTTCAGGAGATGATACGTTGCGCAAGGGAACATGGAATCGAACCGGTGGCTACGATTGGGGGTGCAGAAGCGGTAAGCAAGCGCGTGCGATGCATCGAAACCGGGAAGGAGTACCGCAGCATCCAAGACGCAGCCGATGATGTTCAAAGAAGCAGAGCATCCCTTTCGTCCGCCATAAAGAGAAGCGGAACATGCGCAGGATGCCACTGGGCACTTGTATAGGGGCGGACAAGAATGTCCGCTTGAAAACCATTATCGCTGTGGTCTGCAATGTAGATTAGGGAATCGCCCTTTTGGCTTCCGATGATTAGGAAGGGTCTGCGGAAAGGAAGGACTTCGCTATGTGTATACGATTGTAAATACGGAGACCGGCGAAATCCTTTCTCCGATTGGTTCGAGTTAGAGCTTGCCGGTTGGCAGCAAGCAATCAAGTTGATGGAGGATGCAGTAAAGCTCGGAAAAGGAGATTACGTCCATCGGTTTTCAATGGAATTGATTTCGTCTTCGCAGGCGATGGGAACCCGAGGTGGCGGCACCTCGGGTTCTTGGTTTCCGGGCAAGCCGGAAACCCCGCAGAAAAGGCATGGGAAAGGGTGCGGCGGCACCCCCTTTTCCATGCCTTTTCTGCTCTCGCACTGATAGAATATCAGTGCTCACCGGCCAAGGCCGCTCTTCGAGTTGCAAGATTTGGGAAGTGGGTACTCAAAGTCCACAGTAGTGGACTTTTCAACTCTCTTCCATCTTGCTCCCGAGCGGCTTTCGGAGCCTTGACGGGAGGGCGCTTACGCTTGGAAACTCGGCAATTTCGGATTACCGAGTTTTCGTAGTCAGCAGAGCGACTATCTGGTTTCGTGTCATTTACAAATGGCGGCGGCACCATTTGCCATAAACGTTTTGCGAAGGTTGGGAAGGAGAAAACTTAGGAAATGAGAAATCGCGAAGTTCAAATAAAGTTTTACGCAACCGAGAAAGAGAGAGAGTCCATTCGCAGAAACGCGAAAAGAGCAGGAATGAAAATGGGCGAGTATGCCCGAGCGGTTTTGACTTCCGACGATGTTTCAATCAAGGTCATCGACACCCAGCCTTTGAAAAAGGCAGCTCACGAACTCGCGAAGCAGGGAACGAACTTAAACCAGTTCATGAAGTTCCTGAACACCTACGGCATGAAAGTGTTCGACCCGGAGGAAGCGAAACGAGTTTTGGAGAAAGAGGTCTCGTCATTTTCCGAAATCATGGAAGCGCTTGCGGCGCTCCGAAGAGAAGCAGACCGGAACAACATCCATCTGCAAATCGAGGATTTTGACAACCCTGAAAACGAATGATAGGAGTCACGAGAATGAGCGAACCTAAACACAGTAACGTACTCTTGGGAAAGAGCATCAGAGAGATAAGGTTACGGCGTGGACTGACGCAGCGAGAGGTTTCGGAAGCTATCGGTGGAATTAGCGAGTCGGCACTGCGCAGCTATGAGCTTGGCGAGCGAAGGCCGAGGGCAAATCGACGGGTGCATACGCTCGCGGAATCCTCGCGGATGGTCTCATGGCCATAGCGTAAATAGGCAAAAAGAAAGCCCCTCTTGCTTGGCGGCTTAGGGGCTTTTAGCAGACGGTTTAACCAGTCCTTTCTGCAAGGAGAATTATAGCATCATGCCATACAAGGACAAAGAAAAGCAGCGCGAAGCACAGCGCAAGTGGGAGAAGGAGAACCGTGGGGCTGGGAAGCGTCACAAGGTTTGGATGTTCATCTTCTATCCCGATACCGCCGAGGTTGGCTGGCGTGACGAGTGCGATGAACTCGGACTGCCGTTTCTAGTCTCGCCGCTTCACGACAGGGATGTGTGGACGGCTGCGGACGAGCGCAGGAACCCAGACCACATCGAGGGCGAGGTCAAGGTCGCGCACCACCACGGCTTAGTTGAGTACCCACAGCCCGTGGGCTACGACACTGTTAAAGAGGACTTCGCATTTCTGCACACCCATTCGATTAAGTACGCGAAGAGCAAGGCGAGCATGGCCTTGTACCTGACGCACGAGAAGTGCTCGGACAAGGTTCAGTACGACTGGAGGGACGTTCTCGAGTTCGGTGGTGCGAACTGGCACGACTGGTGCAACGAGCTTGAGGACTTGCACGCGATGATGAAGGAGATGCGTCAATACATCATCGCGAACAACGTCTCGGAGTTCTACGAGTTTCAACTTTGGTGCGACGAGAACAACGACATGTGGAGCCGTGCCCTCGACCTCAAGTGTGCGTGGGCAATCGGCAATTTCATCGAGCGCCGGCGCAACGCCATCCAGCAGGCCGCGAAGCTCGACTATGAAAAGCGTCGCGACAACAGCGACGAGACGATTGTGTGAGGGCAGACGGGTCAATGCAGCAATGCGTGACCACGGGGGTGGAGAGTTCCGCGAATGCGGATCTCGGAACCCTCGTTCACGGATTGCGGAATTGACGCGGCGGGCAACCGAATAGACCAGACTTGATTAAGGGTCGATGGACGCTCTGCTCCATCGACCCTTTCCTTGCCCAAGTCTCGACGAAGGTTGATTTGGGGATGCTGCTGCGCGGGGCTTTCTGCGACCCCCGCGCAGGGGGGTGCCGAACCACGAACCCGAACCCTTGGGGGAGTTTGAGGGGGCCTGCCCCCTCATGCACGCGCCGCCGCGTGCCGCCAAGCCGCAGGCGCGGAGCGACCCTAAGTCGCGGAGAACCGACAGTGGTACACTGTCGGCGCGCCCTCTTTTCCGTAGGTAAAAGGGGAGTGCGTTACCCTTTTGTTCCAAAAAGCCGGGAGGTGCCGCCGCCGATGGGGAAGCAGTACGCAATCCTTCGAGTCCAGAAGTGCAAGGGTGCCGCGATAGGTGCCATGCAGTACCACAACGACCGCGAGCCGGGAAAGCACACGAACCCTGACATAGACCAAACCCGAACCCGGCTGAACCGCGAGATGCGTTCTCACGTCGATTACGAGCGCGAGGTGCAGGCGAGGATTGACGACGGGTATTCGGGCGAGCGCAAGGTGCGCAAGGACGCGGTGAAGCTCGTCGAGGGAATCGTGACGGCGAGTCCCGAGTTCTTCGAGCTGGCGGACGATGACAAGGTGCGCGAGTTCTTCGATGACGCGTACCGGTTCTGCTGCGATGAGTTCGGTGAATCGAACATGGTTCACTTCACGGTGCACATGGACGAGGAGACCCCGCACGCGCATTTCGGTTTCGTGCCGTTGAGGGACGGCAAGCTCTCGTGGAAGGAATTCTTCCCGAACAAGATGGCGCTCGGGAAGATGCAGGACAGGTTCTATGGGCGCGTAGGAGCGCTGTACGGCCTTTCTAGGGGCGAGAAACGCGGGGACGGGGAACCAGTGAAGCGGCACAAGTCCGTGGCCGAATACAAGGCCGAGAACCTCCGTATACAGGCTGAGCTCGACGAGAAGACCAAACAGCTGGAATCGGTGACGGCGGAACTTGCCGTTGTGAAGGATGTCCTCAAAACTGCGCAGGATGCCGCAAAGAAAGCGAAAGACCAAGTTACCGAGTGCGAGACCAAGCTGGATGGTTACGCAACTCGATTCAAGAAGATAAAAACCGAGCTGGCGCAGATTGCCGAAGCCCTGTCGTGGAGGAAGTTGCTAAAGAGGTTCAGGGACAAGCTCATTGAGTTCTCGGAAAACCCGATCTGCTGGGACGCGCTCAAAGCTGGTCGAGATTTCGAGAGCGAAAAAGACGGCAAGCGAGCCGAGCGCGTTCTTGAGAAGGGCGCTCGCGAAAAGCTCAAGGAAATGAACCAGCTTGAAAAGGAGATGGACGAGTGGTCTCCGTTCGATGACGTTGAGGAAGGTCGTGCGGCTAGCAAACGGCTTGAGCTTGAGCGGTCGGGTTTCGCGCCTGACCGCAACTATGATGGGCAGGCGCTTTGATTCAGTATACTAATCGGGTATACTTGCTAGGGAAGAAAGGAGAACGGCAGTGGTCAGAGTACACGGGAACGCCCTCAAGCACGGGCTTACCAGCGAGGAAGTCGCATATGCGTGGGAGAACCCGATTAGGTGCCGACAGCGAAATGGCACGGACGACCCGCCGCTCTGGATTTCGGTCGGTTCTCTTCCTGACGGGAGGTTCGCCGAGCTGATTGGGTTTATGGATATCGACGGCGTTTGGTGCGTGTTCCACGCGATGGTGCCGCCGACGAAGAAGTTCAAGCGTGAGCTGGGATGGAGGTAGACATGAACGGAATCGTTGCCGAGAACGGCAAGGTCGTTACCGACGAGATGATTGCCGATTGGGAGAGCGCTCTTGAGCGTGACGAGTGGCCTAGCGGATGGGTCAACGTCGGCGAGATTGTCGAGGGTAAGCTTCCGAAGGCGGCTCCGGATACTGTGACGCTGTCGCTCAAGGTTCCCGCTGCCATGAAGCGGGCGCTTGAGAAAGAAGCGAAGGCCGAGGGCAAATCGACGGGTGCATACGCTCGCGGAATCCTCGCGGATGGTCTCATGGCCATAGCGTAAATAGGCAAAAAGAAAGCCCCTCTTGCTTGGCGGCTTAGGGGCTTTTAGCAGACGGTTTAACCAGTCCTTTCTGCAAGGAGAATTATAGCATCATGCCATACAAGGACAAAGAAAAGCAGCGCGAAGCACAGCGCAAGTGGGAGAAGGAGAACCGAAAAGACAGTTTCCTTAGATAGGCGGGCGAACAGGATGGGAAGAAAAAGAGCGATAATCTGCTTTGAGACGGAAGAACGGTTTGAAAGCGTCACGGATGCTGCGAATGCTATTGGTGCCGCATGGCCGTTAGTTAGCAGTGCACTGAAACGCCACGGGGCATGTCGAGGATTTCACTTCTATTACGCTGACGAAGTGAAACCGGACGATTCGGTTTTCGATAGAAAGGTTTATAAGAACTCAAGACCAATCATCTGCCTTGAGACGAACGAACGTTTTGAAAGTCAAGCAAGGGCAGCAAAAGCGGTTGGCGTACCGCGAGAGGCTATTTATGCGGCATTGAGAGGGCATATAGCAACCAAGGGCTTACACTTTTACTATGCCGATGAACCGAAGCCGGATGAGGAGTTCTTTCGGAATAGAAGCTGGACAAGAGTTCGTTGCAAGGAGACCGGTGTCGTTTACGAGTCGATAGCTCAGGCGGCACGGGAAACGGGAGTTTCGAAAAGTAATATCCAAGCGGCAGCAAAAAGGCATGGAACGGCAAAAGGCCTTCATTTTTACTATGCCGACGAACCAGAGCCGGATGATTTACTTCCCAGTAAAAGAGGGATAAGGGTTCGCTGCGTGGAAACCGGTGTTGTTTACAAAACGATTACCCAAGCGGCAAAAGAAACCGGAGCGTCGCAGGCAGGTATCCGCGGTGCCGCGTCCGGTATGGCAGGTGGCTATCGCTGGGAGTACGTCGATGACTGATTCTGGATGGCTCCATTACCGCGACCTGAAATCACGGTGCCCGACCTGCAAGCGTCCGGCGCATATCGCGAAGAGAGATGGAACTTTCTATTTCGTTGATGACGAATACAACCCGTTTGTCAGGCACGCTCCGGTGAAAACGACGGAAGAGGTATTCCGATTTTTCGCAAACGGTTACCGTCGCGAACATGGGGCGGAGCCGGAGGTCACGGGGAACAGGAAACCGTCGGAACGCGATATTCTTTCCGGCATGGGCGCAGTGTCCGCGAGAGTAGATTCATGAAAGCAAGGGGAGCAATGACGATGGACGATTGCGGGAGCGAGAAGACGATTTGCTATGAGGAGGACGGTTGGAGCGTAACACTCACGAGATACGTGAGTATGGAACTCGGTGAGACCGTTGCATCTTGGGTTGAGTTTCCGAACGGATGGTATCTTCATTCTGACGATGCCGATGCCGAGTTCACGCAAGATGGAGCGAAAACGTATCTGCAACGCTTGAAATCCGTCTGGATGGAATCGCCGTTTTGGGATGGCGTGAGAAGAGCAATGGAGGAAAAACCGCAATGACAAGACCTGTCATCTACGTTGAGACCGGGGGTGCTACTGGGATATCGAAGATGCGGCGCAGACATACCGATGTAAGTCCGGGTATATCTGAAACGATATGGCGCATGAGTATCCGGTGCGCGGGTTTCATTTCAAAAGAGAAAGAGGGGAGGGATTGCATTGACCATCATCAAGCAGACCGGTGTGCAGAGTTCCGGTCACATGAAGAACCTGCGCGGCTACATCAACGATGACCGCAAAGTGCTCGTGCGCGATTCCCTCAACATGGATGGATGCACCAACCCGAAGCGCTGGGCGCACCACATGTGGATGACGCGGGAAGCCTACGGGCACAACAAAGCGGCAAGGAGAGTCCGGGATAAGAAGACTGGGGAGCTTAAGGAAGCGAAGAACACGATTCTGTTTCACCAGATTCTCGGGTTCAATCCCGATGAGTGCGATTTAAACGGCGGGCGGCTCTCACCGGAAGAATGCATGAGGTATGCCAAGGAGTACGTGGGGAAGCACTACCCGAATCAGCAGATAGTGATGGCGCTTCACAACGAATACTGCAAGGCGGACAAGACCCATCGCTATGCCGTCCATATCGTCATCAACCGTACCGACCTCTCCACGGGCAAGCGGCTCGATGAGGGGCGGGGAAAAAGCGCCAAGGTGAAACGTGCCAGCCGCATCCGCGACCTCGACCACGAGTGGGGGTTGAAACAGGTCGTGGAGGGCGAGCGCAATTCCTCCGTCCATAAGAAGCAGCCGTCCCGTATCGAGAAGGAACTTGCGGCACGCGGCATCGACTCCTATAAGACGAACTTGCGAGAGCTGTGCCGTATCGCCGCCGGGGAAGCGGAGAACATCTATGATTACCGCGAGCTTCTGGAATCATGGGGCGTTGACACGGAGTTCAAGAGGGGGCGCATGTACGTTACCGACACGGACAACAACCGCTATGCCTTCTCCGTGGCGAAGCTCGATGCAGACCTCGGAACGAAGGGGTTGGAAGCTGCATTCACGGCGAATGTGGCGAAATCCATCCATGCGGAAGGAAGCGCAGCCGTTGCGGAGAAGAGGGATATCGAGCAGCAAAAGGCGATGGGAACGGAAACGAAGGAGAGGTACCTTGCGCAAATCCGAAGCGTCTACCGGAAGTACCGCAAGGAGATACGCGGTATGGAGGGCATGGAAATCGTGGATATCCCCAAGCTGAAACTCCCGCGCCCCGATTCAGATATCGCGGACGATTCGGAGGTCAAGCGCCTGATTCTCGCCTGTTGGCGCGGAGCCGACGAACTCAGGGCGGAAGTATCCTCGACGGTCATGCCGAAAGGGAAGAAGAACGGCGGAAACGCCGGAAGCGGCGGTTCCCAGCGGGCGCAACAGGCACCTACGCAGGAACGCCCGGAACCGAACAAGGAGAACGGCGAGCGTTAATTAAAAAGCGGCGCGGGCGGGATATTCCGCTTGCGCCGCAATACGGGTGTGTGAGAATCGGCATAAAAGCGCCCGCCGTTCCCCTAATGTCGCACATCAGGGAGCAGCGGGCTAAAGCAAGAAAGTTTCTCCACGAAGGAAGAAAACGCGTTCAGTTTACCTCACTATGCGTTCGCGTCAAGCTGACGCTTGAGATTCGACACCTTCAACCACTGGAGAAGGAAGGCAATGGGCGCGAATGCAGCCGGGATGGAAAGAAGAAGTGTCGCTATGAGGAGCAGTCCGAGAGCGTTGCCCCACACGAACAGCTTTGAGCGCTTGATTGCACGCCATGCAGCGATGTAGCCAGCCGGTACCGTGCCGACGTAAAACCCGGTAAAGGCTGTTGCAGCCAGCAGGACGGGAACGAGTGCAATGATTCCAATTGCACCTGTCTGAGTTATCAGGGCAGGGGAATTAACGAGAAGCAAAAGGAAAACAACTATCGCCGTTATCGTCCCGACGATATAGAGGAACTTCTTCATCAAATCGAAGACTCGTTTTTCCTCATCATATTCGGCGCGAATTGCCATGGTGTTGTCTTGGTATATCGGGTGTTGGTAAGTTCTCATGTTATGACCTTCTTTCTAATGTCAATTCTAATAAGTCTGTTAGTTTGCATGACGGACGAATTACCGACCGTTCCATGTAAACAGATATAGGTTTACGAGTCTATCTTACTATATTGCTGGGTTGCTTTCAAGCTGGTTTGTTGTCCTATTTGTGCGGGATATATGGAGTATCGTCTTGAAGATTTATCTGGTTTGGTGGTATGATATATTACCAGTAATCAAGCTAGCCGGAAGAAAGGAGATACCATGGCGGGTAAGCCACAGGCGGAGAAAGCCGTTGAGCGTTTCCCGGAACTCGGGTGTTTCGCGGTTGCGGTGCGCCGCATCGTGTACGAGAAGGGGATGACGCTCGACAACGCCATCAAGAAAAGCGGAATCAGCAAATCCGCTTGGTTTGCCGGAATGGCCGGAAGCGGGGGAAAGCCGACGCGTCTGCCGAGCCTTGCATCCTTTTTCGCCATCGCGGACGGTCTCGGAATCACGCCCGAGGAACTAATTGCCGCGATGCGGAAGGAAGCCGAAGTGCGGGAGAAGAGCAATGGGGAGAGGGCTGAGAACGATGAGTAGGATTTTCATCACCATAGGGAGCGCCTACTCGAAAGCCGCAAATGTAAACCCCGTGGACGGCATCTGGTGTTCCGGCTGCGGATGGGCGGGGCGCGTCGAGGAGGATATGACGGATTCTGAGGAGAGCGAAGAGCCGCTGTTCGAGGAGTTTTCCGAATATGTCCCGAAGTTCTGCCCAAACTGCGGGGTGAACCTGCGAAAACCCTAGAGGTGTCCAGACAAAGGGACACCTGATGCGATAGGCTGTTCCTGTCCGATAGGAAAGACCGGTAAGGTCGAGGAGAGAGATGGAAAAGGAACGTTTTCTTGTCGAGGTGACGGTGAAGGGCGAGAAGGATTGGAAGGTGATACACATGTGCGGGAACATGGCGGATGCCGTGCCGGTCGCGGATGCGGTACACAACCTCTCCTATCTGCTCAACACGCCCATCGCTATCCGCGTGCGCGAGAAGAGGGGCAAGGGGTTGGAGGGCTGACGGATGGAAAGGAGCGAAGATTACATGGCAAAGCATTTTAGCGAGGTGAAGAGGGAACTTGAGCAGCCGGACGGGCATATGGCCGGTATCGGCCAGCAACTTAAGCTCTCCGAGGAAGCGAGGGATGCCAGAAATGCCGGACGAAGGCTTGAGGACGAGAACGACGAGACCGACCTCATCGGAACCGTGAAGAAGCTGGAAGACCTTATCGCCGAGCAGCGCCGGAGCAACGAACGCATCGCAAGGGAGATGCGCGGCATGGTTTCGGAGATGAAGGATGTGCTCGAAAAGGTCGAGGAGCTGAGAAACGGCGCGGCGGACGCGCAGCATCAGGCGAATCAGATGGCGCTCATGGGAGTTGCCAATGCCCAGCAGAAAGCTGGGGAGATGACCATAAAGAACGTCGAAGAGGTGACTGCAAGGAGCAGGAAGGTCATCGACTCGATGGTAGAGGAATCCAAGAGACGCATTGAGCGGCTTTCGATGGTGACGCTTCCAGACAGACTGTTCTACTACTGTAAGTGGATGGCGGTCATTCTCGTGCTCATCATTCTCGTGCATGTCCTATGGGGTATGCTGGTGTAGAGAACTACCGGTAATATAGATAGCAGGAAATCTTCTTATAAGACAGAAAGGACTGACAGAAATGAAGAAAGACAGCAATATGTTTAATGACAACAGCACCGAGACTGAGGGTGTCCCGGCGGACAAGACAGCCGAAATCCCGAAGGTCGAGGATTCGACGGAGGAGGAGAACGCTAAGAAGCCGCTCATGCTCTTCGGGCGCGAGTTCTCCCGCAAGCAGGTCTGCGCGGCTGGTGCGGGAATCCTCTGTGCGGCGCTTCTCATCGGCGGCGGTGGATATGCCATCACACATGCGGATTGGACGGGCAAAGCGAACGCCCCTGCGGTGTCCCAGTCAAAGGACGATGAGGAGCAGGACATGGTGCTTTCCCTTGAGGTGAAGGCTGACGGCTGGGATACGGAAACCTCCACGCCCGTCATCGCCCATATCGAAGATGAGGACGGGAAAGTAGACTTCTACACCGCCATCGCCGCGAACAAGCAGGTGACCGTGAAGGTCGGTGAGTCCGGTACCTATACCGTCACATTCATCTCACCGGTGAACGCCGACGGCTCCATCTATAAGGTGCCATCGAAGAAGGTTACCGCCGGAAAAGCCGACAAGACAGTTGCCACAGGCGTGACTTTCGATAAGGTGGATGCGGACAAGGTAACGAAAGATGACTTGACAGCCATTGCCAAGGACGTTGCGGAAGCCGTGAAGAAGGGCGATTCCACCCTGACCGGGGACAAGGGCGCTGAGGTCGTGAAGAAGTTCGAGGACAACATCAAGAAGAACCCGAACGCCGATACCGATGCCGTCGAGAAGGAGACCGAGAAGGCTCAGGAGTCCGCCAAGGAAGAGAAGTCCGACGCGAAGACCCCGGAAACTTCCGACAGCAAGAAGAGCGATTCATCCTCCAAGAAAGACGAGGGAAAATCCGATAGCAAGCCGAGTGGCGGCAACAGCAGCAACTCCGGCTCAAACTCCAATTCAGGCAGTTCATCGAAAAAGGATGACACCCCGGCGCATCAGCACAACTGGGTTGCCCAGACAAAAACCGTCCATCACGACGCTCAGTACAAGACCGTCCACCACGACGCGGTGACGCATCAGGTATGGCATGACGCGGTGACGGAGGAACACTATATCTGCAACCAGTGCGGTGCGGATATCACGTCTGACCCTTGGGGGCATATTAACAACTCTCTTATGAATGGTGGTAATTGCGGAAGCTATCACTCTACCTATGTGACTGTAAAGCAGGGGTATTATGAAACCGTGACCGACCAAGCGGCCTATGACGAGCAGGTGCAGGTGCGCGATGCATGGGATGAGACTGTGACCACTGGGTATAAGTGCTCTTCTTGCGGTGCCACGAAGTAACTTGAAAGAGCAAAGCAATCGTCTATTTCAGGAAAGGAAAGCCCCGGCCATTTGACCGGGGCTTTTTCTAATGCGCTCTGTTCAGGTCTTTCGGTGGTTCCAATCCGTTCCGTTTCGATAGCTCTGCAGTCGCACTCTTCATATCACCGATTTCGGAACCGAAGAAATCCGGCTCCTCACGCTCAAGCGAATGGGCGGGAACCGGAACGATGATACCATGGGAACCCTTGATATAGGAGAGGGCATCGTGGCGCTCGCCGACCTCGGTGACCGACGCGGCGAGAAGGGAATCCTTGAACCAAGGATATCTTTGTTGCAATTTCTCCATGACGGCCATCGCCTTGTCAATCGGCATCACCGCTATCGACTCATACCCGGAATACTGGGTATGGATGAATCCGTTGCGTTCCATGAAGATTCGGATAAGCGACCAAGCTCCGCGCCAAGCGTTCGGTCTGATAGAGTTGTAATTTTCACTGAGCGCAGCCGTTCCCAAATCGAAGTGAAGTTCCTTGCGGGTCTCGGGGCGGAGGGGAAGCGATAATTGCAATCCGTTCTCAAGAAACTCCTTCACATCATAGCTTTCACCGATTTCCGTGAAGGTGGCTGCTTTCACGCATCTATGAAACCAAGGAAACTTATCCATCATCTTATCTACGGTGCCATAGGCGCGTTGATAGGACATGACGATATTTTCAGCCGATTCATACCCTGAATATTGTGGCTTTTCAAAGCAATGGGATTCCAGAAAGTCCTGAATGTCTGACCATGGATTCTTTTTACCAGTATAGAAGCGTTCAACAGATTTGTTGTCTAGGTCGAAATGAAATGCTTTCCTATCAAGTTCCATTTGGAATCCTAAGTGTAAATGCGGTTAGTCGTAAATACGTTCCGGACTGATATCCCGGATTACCTGTAGGTAGTCTTCACCCTCCGGTTCATTCATATCCTCATAGGTGCGCCATGACTTAATGTTCTGCATCACCCAAGGCTGTTTGGATAGAGTCGCGCAAACAGGGCACTGCGCCCCGAACTGCACCTTGCGGTTCTTTGCCTGCCAAGTACCAAGACCGATGCGCACGTTGCCCATCTGCTCCGCATACTTTCCCACGCAATCGTAGAGGTCATCTACGTTGTAACCATTCCTTTTTGCCTTCTCATCATCGAACTCGATGGTGAAGCGCCAAGGTCTCTTTTCCATTTCTGCCATACCTATCGTCCTTTCTGCCAGATGGCTGTTATCATATGTTGCCATTATACTATAATGCCGGTATTACGGCAATATGGAAATTGAACACACGTTCTTTTTGGCAAACGCATGTTACAGAACGGTGGAGAGAACGTTTTCTGGCTGGTGTTCGGATGCGCTTGCCATGTCATGACTCTCCCCGGCGAGCGATACCTCCTCTTCCAGTTCCGGTGCGTCAATCTCGATGTTCTTTCCAAGCTCCTCCTCGTAGCGCTCCATGATGAAGGTGTCCGCATGGTCTGCCTTCGATGCGGCTTTGAAGAGGTAGGATGGGTCGTTTTCCAAGGCGTTCATCCAAGATTGCAGATAGGAGACGTGGTTCTCGTAGAACTCGCCCTCAAGTTCCGTGTTTTGGATGCCGAGGTCTGCGGAAAGGAACAGGCTTCCAAGCTCCGCGACCAGCTCTTCCTCAGCATAGGAAGGGCTTCCGAAGCGGGTGTCGAGTTCACGGGCGAGGGCGGATGGGTGTCCGGTGGAGTGGGTCATCTCATGCAGCAGGACGCGGGTGAACGCTTCATCCGAGCGAAAGGTCTCTCGCGGGGCGATGAGGATGCGGTCTGTAGCCGGAGAGTAGGCGGCGCTGCCGAGATAGCTGGTGCTCTCGATGATTGGGCATCTGGAAGACTCCTCAAGGTTCTGTGCGATGGTTGCCGTTCGGTCGTTCAGATGGACGGGAGCGTTCTCCGGCGGGATGCCCTCGATATCCTCCGCATTGAAGACGTTCCAGTAGCCCACGAGCTTCGGGTAGCGTCCGGCAAGTTCCTTCTCGCCGGTATCCTCGTTTTCCTTGTAGAAGGCGAACTGCTTCCATTTCTCGATGAGCGCGGACTTGGCACCCCTTTTCACATGCCAACCGGCATCCTTTATCTGGTTGAAGGTAGCCCACCGGTTGTCCGTATAGCCGCGCATGAACCCGATGAAGCCAAGATGCACACGGTTTCCGCCCTGATACACGGTGCCGGAGACGGGGTTGTGCGGTGTTAGGGAGGGCAGGTACGGTTCTGCCCAACGAAGCCCGTCGCGCTTCATGTCCTCGATGATTTTCTCAACGACCGCCTGACGCTGGTTATCAATAATCTCCGTAGGAGTCTGTTTCTGCTTAGATTTCATCATGGTCTCCTTTCCGGGAAAGCTCATTGAAATTATACGATAGCTGCCGCTTTTCCGACATGTTCTAAGAAAACGACCCCACAGAATCGCATCTGCGGGGTCTTGACGGTACGTTTGTAGCGTAGGTGCGGACGGATTGAAACCTGCCCTTATTCGGCATCAGAGCCAGTCTGACGGGATTCGGTCGAAACAGTTTCCGTTTGCGCCTGTTTTTGGTCGATACTGGTGGTCACGACCGTCCGCTCATTCTGCTTCCAGAAGTTATAGGAGCAGGAGACGAGGGAGATGACCTGATTCGGTTCGGAATCGGTATCGAGTACCATGGCGGCAGATTCCCGCGAGGAATCGTACCAACTTCGGAAATCCGATTCACCGGCAAACGCCGTCCGTTTGGTCGGTTCCCATCCCTTCACGATGTTGGCGAAGCGCACGGTGTAGCGCATCTTCTTTTCCGGTGTCTGGATGAGTACCTTGGCGTGCTCCGATGCGAAAGTTTTATCGCTGTAGTTCTGGATATTTCCGAAACAGGTGATGGCACCACCGATACGCAGGCTGTGTCCGAGGATGACGGCATTCGGACTTTGAAAGCCCTCCTTCTCGCATTCTGCGTCGAGATAGAGCGCACCCAAGGGGTTGTAGTTCCGGTAGATATCGTGATGCAGGTAGTAATCCGGGTCAGATGCGTGGGCTTGCAGGACGGGATGGTTGATATCCGTCCCCGGCACGGTTATCCATCCGATAACATCCCCGTTCACACTCTTCCAGTAATCCCAATCAACAGTAGGGAACTCGGATTCCCGACCCCCTGCGCTTTCCGTGGCGGTTTCCTGCGGCGTGCCGTTTGGTGACGGTGATGGACTTGCGTCCTGATAGAAATGAAGCAGCACGCCGAAAAGGATGGCAGCGACGGCCAAGAAGACCGCCGCTGCCGCAAAAGCCGCACGGGATTTCCGGTTATGATTTCCCAATCTGGCCATCTGAATTACTTGGCAGCATCCGATGTGGCCTGCGGGGCATCCTTCGTCGCTCCGCAGGTGGTGCAGACCAGCTTGTCGATGACCGTCTCATCGTAAGCCGGGGTGTCGGTGACCTGTTTGTCATAGCCCTCGCTCACCATGACCTCATCGGTGATGGGGACGTTGGTGGAGTAGCCGGAGTGACCGGTCTGCTTGATGTGCTCATCGGCCTTGCCGTCGATGACCTGCTTGCACTCATTGCAAACGGTATGGTAGGTGGTCTGGTTCTGATAGACGGGTGCCACGTGCTCCGTGTGCGTCACTGCGTCATGGTGGACGGTCTTGTAGGTGATAGACCAGTCGTGGGTGTGAGACTTCTCTTTGCTCTTAGAGCCGTCCTTCGTAGACGCGTCGGAACCGCTTTCCTTGGAATCATTCGCCTGCACGGATTCGGCCTTGGAATCTGCACCGGTTTGGTGGCTGATGCCATAATAGGCACCGCCGCCGATGAGCGCGACGAGGGCAAGGCCGCAGATGGCGGCGATGACCTTCCGGTTATGTGGCTTCTTCTCGCTTTCCGGGTTTGCCTGCATGTTGTTCTCATCCGCAGGCGCTTCGGCGGAATCCCCGTTGTTCATCTCGATATCGTTCTCTTTATCGTCCTTCATGGGTGTATCCCCCTTTCAAATTAAAAAGGAAGGCAGGGTGCCGGAGTGTCGCGGCACCCTGCCGGTTTCAGGCGTTACGGGCACTAGGCTTCGGTGTTATCCTCTGCGTTCTCGTCCGCATCGCCCTTGGTGGTCTTGCGGCTCTTGATGCCGTAAGCGGTCGCGCAGCCTGCGGCAATCAGGAGGATGCCGATGGCGATGGCGATGTTCGTCATGTCAACGCCGGTCTTTCCGTAGGTGGAGCCTGCCGGGGTCGAGGTGACGGTCACGGACTGTCCCTCGTCGTTGATATCCTTATGCTCCGCTACGGTAACGTCCGTGGCCTTGCCGTCGATATCGCTCTGTTTGGTCAGCTCCTCGAAGACAACCAGTGTATGACCGTCGAGGGAGGTTGCATCGAACTCGCCGAGGTTGATGGAGACCGTGCCGCTCTCACTGTTCGGCGTGAACTTGAGTTCGGCGGTCACGCCCTTGTCGGCAACCTTCAAAGGTTCGCCGGTCTTCTTATCCATGAGCGTGGCATGGAGCGTGTACTCCTTGCCGGGGATAAGACCCTCGTACTTCACCTCGTCAGTGATGACGGCATCCTTGCCAGCCATCAGTTCATGGTCACCGTCGGACTTGTCAGTCGCGGTGGTACCGATGGTACTCGGGGCGAGTTTTACCGTCTGTCCCTCGTTGTCCTTATCGCATTCGCTCGCGACGATGGAAACGGGAGTCTCATCGGAAGCGTTCTCGATGCTGCCCTTGAACATGACCTCGAAGACCACGAGGTTCTTGGTCTCGCCGGACAGGCGGTCGATAACGTCGTTGGAGTTGAAGGTGTAGTCCATGTCGATGGAACCGGACTCCTTCTCAGGGGTGAACTCCGCCGTCTTGTAGACAAGGCAGGAGAGGAGGTCTTTGTTCTCCTCGGCATATGCCTTGACCTTGGCGAGGTCGATGGAAGCGGTCGGGAGCTTCTTTGCGTTCGACCAGTCGATACCGTTATCGGTAACCTCGACCTCATCGGCCTTGTAGGTTTCCTCGATATTACGGACGGAGCTTGTGCCGCCGTCTGCGGTGGCGCTGCCGCTACCCTCCAGACCGGTGAGCTTCCAAGTGCCGTCTTCCTGCTCGGTGAGAGTCTGGGTGTCGGTCTTGACAGTCCAAGTGCCGTCCTCGTTCTCGGTGCGCTCGGAAGCATCATAGGTGTAGGAACCGTCCGCGTTCTTGACGATGGCGGCACCGTTGCCCCAGTCCTTGTCCTTAACCTTGATGGAGTAGGTGTTCGACTGGAAGCCAAGCACGCTCATCAGGCCGGAGGTGAACTTGGTGAGGTCATCCTCGGTATACTTCTTCGCGCCTTCGCCGGTCAGTACGGGAAGGCCGGTTTTTGCATCCATCAGGATACCGGCCATGGTGTAAGCCTTGCCGGTAAGTACATGGTCGTATTCCACCTTGTCGGTGACGGTAGACTCCGCATCGGCGATAACGGTCTTGTCACCATCGAGCTTGTCCGTGGCTGTGGTACCAATCTCGGAAGTGTGCATGGTGACCGTCTGGTCTTCATCCTCGATATCGCTATGGGAAGCAATCTCCTTGTCCTTGTAGGACAGGGACTCGAAAGCGACCACCGGCGTGTTGTCTTTCAGGAGCGACCCATCGAAGGTGAAGGTCACATCGACGGTGCCGTAGGTGTCCTCGGGAACGAACTCGGTCTCGGCGGTGACGGGGTTGCCGTCGGCATCGAGGAGCTGCTTCTTGGTGACCTTGCCGTCCTTGTCGGTGACCTTCTCGTAGAGGGTGCCGGAAACCTTGTAGGTCTTGCCGGGAGTGACGTTCTTGTACTTCACGGTATCGACGATAGTAACATCGCCCTCACCGATGAGGTTCTTGTCCGCATCCAAGCCGTCCACGGCAGTGGTGGAAAGCGTGGGCTTCGTGATGGTGACGGTCTGGGACTTGTCCTCGATATCGGCATGGCTCGCAAGTTCCTTGCCGTTCAGGGACAGGGACTCGAAAGCGACCACCTTGTCCTTGGCCTTGAGGTCGGACGCGTCGAAGGCGAAGGTCACATCCACATCACCGAAAGCGGTTTCGGGAATGAACTCGGTCTCGGCGGTGACGGGGTTGCCGTCGGCATCGAGGAGCTGCTTCTTGGTGACCTTGCCGTCCTTGTCGGTGACCTTCTCGTAGAGGGTGCCGGAAACCTTGTAGGTCTTGCCGGGGGTCACGTTCATGTAATGGACGGTATCGACGATGGTGGCATTATCCTCACCGATGAGGTTCTTATCACCATCAAGGGCATCCGTTGCGGTAGTGGAGAGCTTGGGCTTCGTGATGATGACAGTCTGGCCGGAATCATTCACGTCGGCATGGGAAGCAATCTCATTGTCGTTGTAGGACAGGGACTCGAAGGCAACGAGAGAGGTACCTTCCTTGAGCGAACTGCCATCGAAGTAGAAGGTCACATCGACGTTTCCGTAGGAGTCCTCTGCGGTAAAGTTTGCTTCCGCAGTGACGGGGGTACCGTCCTTGTCTTTGAATACCTTCTTCGTGACCTTTCCGTTCTTGTCAAGAACCTTCTCGTAGAGGGTACCGATGACCTTGTAGGTCTTGCCGGGGGTCACGTTGTTGTAGTGGACGGTATCGCGGACAGCGACATTTTCCTCGCCCGTAACCGTCTTGTCACCGTCGGCAGCATCGACGGCGGTGGTGCCGATAACGGGAGCCTTCACGGTAACGGTCTGGTCAATGTCGTTGATATCCTTGTGGTCGGCAATCTCGATACCGTTCGTGGAAAGGGTCTCGAAGGCGATGAGCTTGGTGCCGGTCTTGATGCTGCTGGCATTGAAGGTGAAGGTCACGGTCGCGGTACCGCTTTCGGCTTCCGCCGTGAACTCAGCAGTCGCGGTGACGGGGTTGCCGTCGGCATCCATGAAAGCCTTCTTGGTGGACTTGTCCATAAGGGTTCCCGTGAGCGTGTAGGTCTGCCCGGCGGTAAGCCCGGTGTAACGGACATAATCGGTAACGGTAACATCACCCTCAGCGGTGACGGACTTGCTATTGTCCGCATCGCCCACAGCGCTTGTCGAGAGCTTCGGCGTGAGCACGGTCACCTGCTGGGAAACGTCGGATTTGTTCCTATGCTCGGCGAGCTTCGCACCCTTTGCATCGGTAAGCGTCTCATAGACCACGAGGGTCTTCCCCTTGAGGTCGTAGGAATCGAAAGCGTAGTCAAGCGTGACGGAACCTGCGGAGTCCTCAGCCGTGAAGGTCTTTTCAGCAGTGATAGCCTGACCGTTAACCGTGACAGCATCGCCGGTAGCGGCATCATGCAGTTCACCGATGACGGTGTAGGTCTTACCCGCGACGAGATGGCTGTACTCTACCTTGTCGGAAATCTTGACGGTGCCGACCCCAACGTAATGGTCGCTATCAGAAGCGTCGTAGGCGGTGGTGTGGATTTCCGGCTCCGGGTCATCGAAGGTGCCGAGGTCGATAGTCTTGGCATCACGGGTCACAGTAACAGTCGTGTTGATGAGCGCATAGCCCTCATTAGCGGAGCAGCGAAGCTCTTCAATGGAATAGGTGTCAAAGGGCAGGGCACCGAGCTTGTTGTCCGCCTTGACGGCATCGGAGGTGGAAGTGGTGCCGTTCCCATCGAGCGCGCTGTTGTTGCCGAACCAGAAACCGGCGTTAGCATCGAGCTTTGTGCTGTCGATGGTGTCGCTTGCGGTCAGCGCCCAATCGTTCGCGTTGGTGTTCGAGTCATGCGCGTTCCAAGAGGACGCGGAGCTGAAATAGCCGTTCTCATCGGTCACAGCGATATGGGACTCGCCGGTAGTGAGGGAGGTCACCTTGAAGGGCACGCCTGCAAGGTGCTCGGAACCGTTATCGGCCTTTTTCGTGAACTCGATATCGGAGCGGTAGACCTGCTCGGCAACCTCCGGGACGTTGTAAGTACGAACGGCACCTGTGGTCGGATTCTCCTGAATCTTCTGGAAGGATACATCGTCGGACTTCACATAGCCTGTGGGTGCCTTGGTCTCACGAATGACGACAGTGCCGCGTGGGATGCACGGGTCGTTGTTGGAGTTGTAGTAGAAGGCATCGCCGGAAACAAAATCGTCGGCCTTGAAGTTGGCGATTCCGTTTTCGTTCGTCTTGAACGTCCAAGAACGTGTCGGCTTCACGTCGGCGTTCTTAAGGTCATCGTAGCTCTTGTAGTCAAGGGTGGCGTAGTAATCGACGGTGAACTCGGCACCTGCAAGGGTGGCGGAACCCTGCGGGAGGTTACCAGCGCCGTTATAGGTCTTCTGGCCGTCGTATTTACCAAGGAGCATAGCCATAGGGTCATTTGCGGGATTGTCGCTGACTGAGAGCTTCACAGGCGAGGATTCGCGATTCGCACCGGAAACATCTGCGGTGTAAACCTGCGAATCGGTGAAATATCCCTTGGGAGCCTTGGTCTCCTTCACATAGTAGCGTCCGGGGTTGAGCGAGACGGTGTTCGCGTTCCCGCTTACGTTCGTCGTAAGGGTCGCTACCTTGTTCGAGCAGTTGGAGTCAGTGTAGACCCCATATTCGGCACCTGCGAGGGAATAGCAGTCATTGGCATCGGTAAGGGTCTTATTTGAGGAGTCCTTATGCAGTGTCAGATATCCCTTGTGCAACGTCTTGATGACACGGTAGTAGCGAACGGGATACTTGGGCGTGATTTTGGAAATCACGTTGCCGCCTGCGGAGTTCGGGAAATAGCCCTTTACAATACCGTCCGCGTGGCTGGAAGAGTGCCAGAAAAGGTCTTCCGAGCTGTTGCTGCCCCAGAAGAAGCCGATATGGCAGTCTGAATTGCTATGATTCCAGTCCGCCGGCTCCATGTAGATGATATCGCCCTTCTCAAGGATACCGGACGCGAGCATCTGCTCTTTGGAGCTGAATGTGTAGCTGACGGCATTGTTGTCGCGGCAATACTCATCCCATTTAGATGCGTTCGTCTCGTTACCCCTGTTGTAGCCGTCCTTGGCGGTATAGTTTCCGATGATGGATGTATTCGCTCCACAGGCACGGAGGACGGCAACCACAAAACCGGCGCAGTTCATATAGGCACCGCTACCGTACTCGCCCTTCGGTTTCCAGCAGTCCCAAGTGTCGATTGCGCCGCCCTCGCCATGAGGCCCTTTGTTGCCATATGGCGTGGTGAGGTAATACTCGTCGTTCTCGTGCTGGGAGAGCACGGACTCGACCGTCTTGGTGGCACCGAGTGCTTGGTCGATGGTCTGACCGGCAGCATAGGCGCTAACACCCGATTTCTGCGCGGCATAGGCAAGCCCGGTGGGGCAGGCCGATTGGAAGATGAGCACTGCGGTCATGACCGCAGTGAGCACCTTAGATTTCTTGATTCGTCCGAGAATCTTCATGTGTTCTTTTCTCCTTCCTTGTTTGCGTGGTTTTCTGTAGCTTCGTTGGTGGTTCGTTTGAACTGCGTTTCTCGTTTCGTTCTATCTCTAACCGAAGTCATATCTGCCGATAGCTCCGGTGTTGTCTTCCTCGTTTTGACCTTCCCCGTCATCGTCCACGAAACCCTCGTCCTGAGAGATTTCTGCATCGCGGATGCGCTCGATGGCGGATTCGGTGTAGCCCATGATGCGGGCAATCTCATCATCCGAGTGCTTCGGGTGCGCGTGCTTCAAGTAGTCGAACACGGCGATGGCGCGACGGTTGATGGATTGCACCGTGGCATCGGAGTAACACAGCTGCTCCATGGCGAAGAACCGCTCACCGTTTATCAGCTCATCGCCCTCCCGCCACAGGAGCTTTTCGCCGTCCTTCTTGAGCCAGACCACATCGTCCAGCTCATCTGGCGAGACGAGAAGCATGGCGCTCCCGACCTGACGGGTGGCGGCGGGAACCTTGGTGCCCTCAAGGGTCACCTGCCCGCCTGCGTGCTGCGGATTTCCGTCATACCAGTGCTCTGCGAGGATGATGCCGTTTTCCTCAAGGGCACCGAGGTAGAGGTTCCAGTCGGTAAGGATGTTCGTTCCCTTCGCGCGGAACGGCTCGGAGTTCGTCTGGGCAGACGAGTCGAACTTCTCGTAGCGGAAGGACTTGTAGAGCACCTCGATTACCATGAACTGTCACCTCTTTCCTCTGTACTACTGGGCAATATCCTGCCCGGTTCGCGACTTGGTGGACTTGGCGGGGTCATCGCCTGCGAGCGCGTCCTTCCCGGTCTCCATGTCGCGCGCTTCGCCCGCAAGGCTCACGCCGTCCTTTGCGGCGGCACGCTCTGCGGCTTTTTCGGCCTTATAGGAGTCCTGCGCCACCTTGAGTGCGTGGGTGAGGTCGGTGGCCTTCACCTCGTAGCGCTGATACGGGTGCTCGGCATCGTCCTTCTTCCCCGTCCAGATGGGCACCGGCTCGTCCTTCTTGAACGAGACCGTGGCGCGTCCCTTTTCGAGCATGTCCTTCTTCATGTAGTCGGAGAGGAACACATCGGTTGAGAAGCCGCTCACGTCGATGCCGTTCACCTTCGTCCCCTTGGGGAAGGAAACGAAGCACTTCTCGAAGGTGCGCCCGTCACTTGTCTGAATGTCGTGGGGCGTGAGGAAGGCGGCGGGCATGTTGATTTTGGCGTAGTTGTCTGCCTTGGGAGCCTGCTCTGGCTCCGGTGTCTTCTTGGGCATGTTTTTTCATCCTTTCTGTCTGTGCGGAACGGGTAGTCCCGCGCGGTGTGTATACGGTACCCGATTTTAGCACAATGGTGTGTTTTGGCTGCTTGGGATAGCTGTCGGCGAACGGATACAAGTCCGGTTCGAGTGAAAGCGGCTCATGCCTATCGCACCCCCTTCACATGGTTCATGGGTTGTTCCGCGCGTGTCGTATCGCAGGTTTCGAGCACGGCGCTTCCGGAAGCGCAGTCATGGGATTCGGCGTTCAGGTCGTAACCGCTTTCCAAGGCATCCGTGAACTCGCTGCCGTATACGTTTTCGAGTGCCGCGTGGCACGCGCCCCGCATCTCGGCAAGGCTGCTGTGGTCTGCCGATACAAACTCGTTTAAGTCGCGCATGTTGTCCATGACTTCGGTATCGAAGGTGAAGGCCGGGTAGGAGCAGAATCCCGAACGCATGAACTGGCCGGTGAAGGCTCCGAGCTGGGAGATTTTCGAGAGCATCGCTTCTCCCATGTTATTGGTGTCGAGGAAAACGGTCGCGTCCTGTTGCAGCGGGGAACCGAAGTTCACGGTGACGCTGCTCCAAGGCTGTCCGAACGATTCGTCGGTCGGGTCGGAGAGATAGGCGGTCACTGCAAGGTTCCCGTCCGCATAGGACTCCTGTACAAGCTCGACCTGCTGGGTGTATCCGAAGGCATCGAAGGAGAACTCGATGCCCGATTTCTCACTGTCGTTTCCTCGCAGGTTCCCGGAAAGCATGTCCGGGGAGAGCGGTATGGCAGGGCGGTCTGGTGCGGATGTGGTCGTATCGTAGGGCACTTCCGGGGTCTGGGCTTCTGGCGCGTGGGGCATGGAAGCCTGCCCGAAATCCATGTTCCGAATATCCTCGGGAAGCATATCCGGTGATAGGAGTGTTGCCATGTCATTCCTTCCTTTCTGCCGCTACCTGCGGCCTTTCTTCGTGGGTTTTCTCGGTGTGAAAATGGGTTCTACCGACCCGTCCTTTTGAAGAACGACTGTGCAGTCGAAGGTCTTCCCGGCCTTGGACTTGCAGCCCCTTAGCGAGACCGCCTTCCCATCAAGAAGGGATGCGGCCTGCTTCTCGGTGAACTTCTTGGTGCAGAAGCCGAACAGCTTGAACCCGCAGCCCGCGACCTCCTTCCAAGTGCCGTCCTCCTGCTTCTCGTTCTTGATGGAGGAGCAGGCGTAGATGGAGCCGGTCTTTATAACGTCCTTGCCGCACCTCGGACACTTGCCCACTACGGTCTTTCCGGCACCTGCGATGGATGCGCCCACGTAGGCGGTCTCGCGGTGGTGATTGAAGACCTCGATGACGGAATCTTGCAGGGCGTTCACGTCCGCCTTGCCGTCTGCGATATCCTGTTGGATGAGCCACCATCTTGCGGTCACGTCTGCACCGCGAATCTCCGGCGGGAGGAGTGCGTAGAACGCCTTGGCTTTATCGGTCGCTCGAACCTTTCCCTTTCGTTCCTCAAGGTAGCCACGGGTTTTCAGACCCTCGATGATGGAGGAGCGGGTGGCCGTCGTTCCGATACCGCCGTGTTCGCCCTTCTTGCCGTCATCCTTACGCTTAAGGATTTCCCGGATTTCCGGGTCTTTGACGTACTTCGCGATGGATGCCATGTCTGTGATGAGGGTGCCCTCCGTATAGGGTGCGGGCGGGGTGGTCTCCCCTTCCGTGATTGAGCAGGAGATACCGGCAAGGGTGTGGCTTCCTGCGGGAACCCATGGGTTCCCCGTATCGGAATCCTCTCTGACGCGGCTGTTCGAGATGTTCGGGAAGACAGCCGTGAACCCCGCGTCCGAAAGGCGCTTCGCGGTGAGCTTAAGCACTCCGCCATCCACACTTACCGTGCTCTCGCTCACGTCGTACACGGCGGGAGGAAGAAATTGCACCGCATAGCGCTCACAGATGGCGGTGTAGACCTTGGCTTCGTCCGGTTCCATCGCGGACACGGGCGCATCCGCTTCCTGCGGGATGATGCCGTGGTGGGCGGTCACGTTCCCATCGTTGAACGCCTTGGAGTGGAGCCGGTAATCCAAAGGCCAGCGCACGCCGAGGTTCTTCATCGCCTGCGCAAGGACTGCCGGTGCCTGCTCTCGATGCTCTTCCTTGAGGTATTGGGAATCGGAGCGGTTGTAGGTGATGGCTTTGTACTTATCACGCAAATCCTGCGTGATTTGCTGAGTCTCGGCGGCAGTGAAGCCGAAGCGCTCGCTCATGTCGGAAAGCAGCACGGTCAAGTTGTAGGGAAGCGGCGGGTTCTCCTGCTTTTTCGATACGGTCGTTTCAAAGTGCAGGTCGCGTCCGTCGAGCTTTTCCTTAAGGGCTTCCAGCGTATGCCGCTCGAACAGATGCTTCTCACCGGCAAGCAGCTCCTTTCCCGGCAGATACTTGAAGGTGAGTTCTCCGGCATCCGAATCACCGCTTGCAAACAGCTCGTAGAACTTTCGGGTGACGTGGTGGGCGATGGCTTCGTCGCGTTTCACCACAAGCCCCAGTGTCGGGGTCTGCACGCGTCCGACGGTGAACAGGCCGTCGAGACGCTTGGTGGCGAGTCTCGTCTCGTTCACGCCGAAGCACATATCCGCCATCTGTCGGGCATAGGCGGCGTTGCCAGCACCCCGGCAGGAGTCGTTGGGCACGAGCTTGTCGAATGCCTTCACGATGTTCTTCTCGATGTTGTCGTTCACGTAGACGCGCTCGACCTTACCGGCGTAGCCGAGGTAGTCCAAAAGCTCGTCCACGATAAGCTGCCCCTCATCGTCCGGGTCACCGGCGGCGATGACGGAATCGCAAGTTTTAAGGAGTCCCGCAATCTGGTCGATGAGGGGCTTCTTGCTCTCTCCGGTCTTCTTATCGACCGCCGGTTCCTTCGGCCAGTCATGAACCTCGATAGGGAGTACATCAAGGCTCCAAGGCATTCCCCACTTGGGGTCGATGGTATCCGGTTCTACCAGTTCCAAAAGGTGACCGGCGCAGGCACAGACCGTGTAACCGTTTCCCGAGATGGGGAGACGGGCGCTTTCGGACACCTCTTTCCCCGTGATGGCGCGAGCGATATCGCGGGCGAGCATCGGCTTTTCCGCAATCACTAATTTGCTCATATAGTTTCCTTCCTTTCTGGTTTACAAGTCTTCCGGGGCAGAAAAAACGGGGATATCGTCATCATCGAACTCATAGTCGAAGGCATCGTTTGAAACTCCATGGGTATAGGCGGGCGCTTCGGCTTCGCGCAGGTACTTAAAGTCGATGAGACGGGAGGTCAGGCTCGCTTTGAGGGAGATGCGACGAATGGCCGGAAGATGATTTACCGAGTCCCAACAGAGCAGGGCGAAGTCCTCGTCGGCGAAAAGTCCCCCGCAGTCGGCGGGCTTCACGCCGTCGGAGTTTCGCTTGAACGTGCTCGACACCCAAAGATACTGATGGTATTCCGCTACATAACTGTATGTTTTCCCTTTTTCAATTTGGACGAACATAAGGTCGAGGGCGGACTTGAAGTTCTCATCGTTCTCACGCGCTTCCGCAAGGGAGAGGAGTACGGCTAGGCTTTCCAAAGAGAGGTCTTTGCGCGGAAACCATTCCACGAGAAGCCCGACGAGCGCCATGAGATAGTTGCGTTCCGTACGGTCGGCAATCGCAAGCTCTGGCGAAAGCTCGTCCGTGATGCGCAGAAAATCGCGGCACCATTCGGCAACATCCTTATTGGTTCTAAGCTCTTCGATGGGCTTCATGCTAGGAACGACCTTCCTTTTCGAGGTTTTCGGTGTTTTTCCTTTTTTCTTCTTGAAGAACATGCTTTGAAATCTCCTGACCCTTATCTATCCAAGGCACTTCGGGCGTTGCAGAATCCTGTCAATATCGAGACCGGAGCAATTTTTAGCAAGTGGAAGCCCGGATAGGTCTTCAAGCGCTTCGATTTTCCTGCCGCTTACGAACACGAAGGCATCCATATCCCGTAACAGGGCGAAGTAACGGATGAAGTTCTGCCTGCTGTAGACGCTCAAAACCATATTCGTCTCCACTTCGCGCTCCCCGTAGTTTCCCGTGCCGTCCGGCTTGATGCCCGCGATGAGCGGGGTGTCGTAGGCATCGGTCGCGAGAAGGATGGCAAGCAGAACATCCTCCCTGGTCGGGCTGTTGGCGAGAACCACCGGGGAAGCAAGAGGCTCGGGAAAACGCTTTACCTGTTCGATGGAGAAGCCGTGCCGGTGGGGGTTGTAATCGGATTTCGGCGTGAGAGCCTGAAAGAGATGCTTCTGCGTGTAGAGCATGGGGCGCTGCTCGAACCCGGTCTTCAAGAATATCTCCGGGGTGTCGCAGACTTTCAGGGCATCGTAGGGGCTGTATGCGCCGCAGGCGGCAAGGTCAACCTCATCTCCGAACCGCAGGTACTCGTTACATCTATCTGCATAGGATTTCAAAGTCCCGGTGCTTTCGCCCCTGCCTTTCAGGTGGATGATGCCGCTTGAGTCACGAAAGGTGAGCCGTTCTCCATCCGAAATCGCCACGGAGTTCTCGTACTCGCAGATGGTGGCGATAATCTCGGAGTCCTTTTCCTGTTTCATCCTTTGCACCTCCTGTTCTTCTTCGTTGCGAAAGATGCCGCACCATGAAGATGCGGCATTCCGTCGCTCTGGTTTTCTGTTATTCAAGGTTGCTGTCAATAGGTCTGTTCATTGCGGGTGTTCCAAAAGCAGGTCTTGCGGCACCGAGCGCGTGGCTCCCGGATGCCATATCGCGCGACTCCTGCTGTACGCGTGCGGCTTCCGTCGGTGCGCTACCTGCTTGCAGCTTGACAATGCATTCCGGCAGGCGTATAATCTTTCTATCAAGGTCGGGACTTGCGATGTTGCCCCCAAACAATTGAAGTTTGGCTCGCGCATCGAGTTCCCGGCCTTTTTCTATGTCCTGATAGAGGACTCGCTGCGGCATCTGCTGCATCTTGTGAAGAAAATAGCTTTCCGGTTTCCCGTAGACGCTGCAAACGATGGTGCCGGGAACGCATCGTCCTCCGCTTACGGCGTTCGCGCCCGGTCTCAACGCTGCGATGAGGGGAAGCCCGTCCCCGTCCACATCGGCAAGGACGGCAACCATCGTATCGTCCCGGTCGGAATCCATGAGCACGACCGGACGCTCTAAAAGCTCTGGCAGGCGCTTTATCTGTTCCAAGGTAAGGCCGTGCGGATGTTTGACATGCACGTTCGATGGATAGAACCCCTTCGGAACGAGTGCATCGCGAAGATGGTTGTAGGTGTAGAAGAAGGGGGATTTGGGAAAACCGGCCTTGCGGTAGATTTCAGCGGGTGAAGAGACTTTCAGATAGGCACCCCTTGTGGGGAATGACTTGTCATAAAGAAACGGAGCGAAGTCTTCGGCTTCGTCTGCAAAGTCAAGATATTCGCCGTAACGCCCTGCAAGCGCAAAAAGTTCGGCTGCGGTAACCTGCCTTCTAAGGAAGATTGTCCCATCCGGTCGGATACCGGTGACGCGTGCTGCCGACGGTTTCTGGGTCGCAGGCGGGAAATGCGGTAGCCAGTCTGATGATGGAACCGAAAAGCCCGCCGGTTTTTTCCATTTTCGAGAAAGTGAAGTTGTCGGCAATGTCCGTTCCGCCGTTGCCGAGATAGTCATCTTCCAAACGGCTCCAATTGCCGAACCATTTGGGATTAGATATGTTGTGAAACATCTATTCCATCTCCTTGTTCTGATTGATTTTTTGGGTGCCATCGAGTCCCGTCTGCTCCGCAAGCGCTTCCTTGCCGGATGCCATGTCACGGGACTCGGACTTGACACCGGTTTCGGCAACCAGTGCCTTTTCGGGTTCCTCCTGTGTAAACAGATGCTCCTTCATGGATTCCAGAGCCGGAAACGGGGTGCCGTCCCTAGCTTCCGCGAGCAGATAGCGCATCTGCTGGGAGGTAAGGGCTGGGGTGTGCATAAGGATTGTGGAGACCTTTGCCATAGTGGCATCGGAAAACTCTGCCGCCGTTGCATCGAAGACGGCCATGAGCTGTTGCGCGTTCATGTCCGCGCACGCCTGCATGGTCATCATGAGAAGTGGCGTGTTATATCCGCACCGGTTCACGGCATAGGCACAGGCGCTCATCTGCTCTACGGAAAGGGAAGCCGGGAACAGCCCCGCAAAGTCCGCATCGCTCAGGTCTGCAACCGGGGTCTGCCCGCGCATGGCGGTAAGAAGCGCGATTTGCTGCTCCGGTCTGTATTCCGGGTTCATAATACGCGCCACCTGCGCTTCGGTCAGCGAGTGCTCACCGGTATAGGGGTCATGACGTGCGTTTTCCATGGCGGCGGCGATGACCTCCATGCTCTCAGGGGTAAACGCGGGCTTCGCGATGGCGCGGACGGTCTCATAGGGGAGAAGGCCTTGCAGGAGGATGTTGTTGATGGTGAGCAGCTGGGAGCGGGAGAGATGTTCCACAGGCAAGTCGCTCCCACCGTGCGCCACGACCAGATAGGCGGCTTCCATGCGCCGTGCGTCCATCTGCGGGTCTAGGAAGCGTGCGAAGTCTCCGCCCCTGATGGCGATTTTCGCGATGGCCGTCATCTGCGCTGCGGTGTACTTGGGGGTCGCGAGAGCATCCAGCACGTCTTCTCCCACCGCCGGATTCAGCGCGGCGGCGATGATGGCATTGGCCTGAAAGCCGTTGTACTCGTGTTCGGTCAGGCGCATCGCGTCGGCTTCGGTTAGGCCACGGTCGATGGCCTGTTCGTACTGAACGAGCTGTTTGTCGGTAACGGTTTCCGGGTCGAATGTTTTTCCGTCAGGTGTCATAGGTGTCCTCCTTTCTGCCCATGAAACGGCTTTGTCACAGGGAGCCATCTGCCTTTTCCGCGCGTGTCGGGGCATCCTTCGTCTCCGACTGGCTATCGAGTTCGGTGCGAGCGGCCTTCGCGTCGCGGGCTTCGGATGCGAGAGATGCGGCAGTCGCTTCCGGCTCGGCGGATGCAGACTTCTCGGCTGCACGCATGGCTTCGGCGGGGGAAGCCCCGTCCATCAGCGCGAGGTCTACCGAACGCAGCTGCGCAAGGTCAAGCTCCGTCACGGGAAGGTCTTTGCCGCCGTGGAACAGCACGGAAACAGCTGCCCGAAGTGTCTGCTCGTCCATATTGCGAAAATCGAGGGGGTTCTTGCCGACAGAAGCGATATCCAGAAGACCGCGCATCTTACCGGACGAAAGGGTCTTGTCGGCTATCGTCTCAAGCGTCTCGGACGAGACGCGCGGGCTGCGGGCGGCTTCCATGAGGATATCCGCCTGCCTGTGAGAGAAATCATGCTTGGCAATCTGCGTAGCGATGGGAAGCGGCACATGGCTCTCCATCGCTTCCGCGTAACGCGGGTAGTCTACGTTTTCAGGCACCGTCGCAACGCCCTCCGGCACCGCTTCATAGGAGACGATATTTCCGTCGATGCAATAGCCGAGGTCGATGGGAAGATAGCTGTCAGCTTCCTTGGTCTCGGGGGAAAGTTCGCTCTCCTTAACGAGTCCCATGATGCGGTACACGTCCTCGGGGGTCGCACCGGAATCGAGGAGTTCGTGGAGGGTGTTCTCGATAGCACCGGAAACATCCTCCATCTCCGGGTCGGACGTGCGCTCACCGAGCGCGAAGCAGGGACGGGCGAAGTTGGTGTTCAGGGTATCGACGGTATAGACCCTGAGCGCATACTCCCCCGGAGCGTACCAGTAATCCTCATCGTTGGAGTAGGTGAGCAGGAGGGAGAGGTCAACGGGAATCTGCTCCTGCCCAATCCAGAAGTCGTTATCTGGCATGGCAATCATCCTTTCTGTGTTTCTGGTTGTGCGGTCTGCTGGCTTTCTGTGGTTCTATCTAACGGGAGAGGTCGGGCTTTGCGACCAGATGCTCGCGGGAAGGTGCGGTAGATGCGCCTGCAAGCTGTTTGGAAGCTGCCATCATGTCCTTGGCTTCCCCGGAGAGGGAGATACCGCCACCGCCCTTTCCTCCGATGCCCGCACCCTTTGTCACGACGGCCTGAACGACCTCTTTTGCGGCCTGCCCTACGGTATTCACAAGGCCGCTTCCCGTGCTGTCACCGAAATCTTCTGCCATGTTCATTTCTCCTTTCTTGGTGGAAACGCCTAAAGGGCGTTGTCGTTAGCGAGGGCGGTCGCGGCTTCTTTGCACTCGGCAGCTTTTTCTTCAATCCCCATCTGGTTTCTGCTCAGCCCATTACGGGATGCAGTGGCATCCTTCGCTTCCCCCGTGAGGGAATAGCCGTCCTCGTCCTTTTCGTCACCGGGAAGGGAGCCGCAGAACTCCATGCAGCTTTTCTTGAGAAAGTCGTTCACCTTCGCAAGGTCATCGCCTTCAACCGTCCAAGCGGGGATACCGCCATCAAGGGAGAACTGGTTCCCGTTCTTGAGCATCGTGTCGAGGGAGACGGCAATGGAATCGTCCTCAAGCAGGTCGGTCATGTAGTAACGAGAGACGAACTGCCCGCCCGGGAAGCGTGCGGCATCCTGCGAGGTATCGTAGAACTCCACAAGGGGGTAGGACGCGCGATGGGCGGCGGCAGGTACGCCAGAGTAAGCATTTAACTCATAGGTCAGGCAACCATCGAGACCGTAACGCTCTCCGGGGTAGATAAGATGCACGCGCCATTTGCCGGTGGTGAAGTCGTGAGGGAGCGTCCCTTCCTCTTTCTCGTATTCCTCAGAAGGGCATCCGAAGGACTGTTCCACGTAACGGGGGGCGGCGCAGAGTTCCGGGCTGTTATAGAGGTCGTGGACGAACCGGTTCTCATCGCCAAGCTCATAGCGCTTTCCCATGGCGGTAAGCCCTTCGAGGGGCAGATAATCCTCGTAATCGAGCTGTCCCCAAAGGCGTTCGCCCTCATCGGTGAGCTGACGCATCTCGACGGATACGCGCCCGTCATGGTGGGCACCGGCAAGGTAAAGCGTGCCGTTCTCGTCCCAGACCTTCTGAATCTCGCAGTCAGCGAAAACGTTGCCCTGACCGAAACGGGATGGAGAGCAATCGGTGGCGGCATCGAAGTCCTTGTAGACGGCGATGCCGGTGGACGTGCCGTTCCAGCGCCCAACACTTCCCGACACGAGGATGTGGTTGCCGCCGTAAGGGTTGACGAAATCCGACATGTCGGACTTCTCCCCGTTAAAGAAGGCGGCAAGTGCCCGCATCTCCTCCTCGTAATCGAAATCCTTCATCTCCATCTGATGATTGAAAATCTCATCGTCGGTGAAGTCCTCGCGCACCTCATCCTCGGTCAGACCGTCACGTTCCATGAGGTCGTTTATCGCCATTTCTTCGCCTTCGTCTCCGTAGTAGAGGTCTTCGTCGAAGACGATGCGCTCTTTCGGTTTCGGTTCCATAGAGTCTCCTTTCAGCAGAAAACGGGTGGAGCCTTGCCCTCACCCGTTTCCATGCACATTTCTAACGGTTGTCGGTGTCTACAGGCGGCTGCGCATCTCTATCGTCCTTTTCCGGGGCATCCTTTTCCGGGGCGTTACCATCAAGCCCATCCCTGCCGTTTTCCATATCGTGCGCTTCGCTGTCAACGGAAACCGCTTCCGGGTCGATATCGCATTCTGCAAGCTCTTTCTTCCAGTCATTCAAGAAGACCGCATCAAAGCCCATCCCATAAACCGCGCGAACCGTTTCCACGCTCATCGCGCAGGGGTTCACGCGCCCCGCGATATCATCGTTGTCCTGTATGAAGTTGTCGGCACAGTCGGCGAAGTCTTCGCCATATTTCTCCTCGAACGTGGCATAGATAGCCGAGATGATGGTGTCCTTCGCGTCATCGGTCGGCACATAATCGCCGTCATAGGAGAGGCCATCTAAAATATCGTCTGCAACGCTTTCCTCAATGGCATAGATGCCCGCGTCCGCAAGCTGCGAGAGGGTGCCGTTCTTGCAGATATCTTCGCGATGGCTATAGAGGTCTTGCAAGAAGCATTCATATTGCGCCATCTGGGTCATTTTGTAGATATCGCCCTTACAGCCTTCGAGAAGCCCATTGGACTCGGCTTCTTCCAGCCACTCGGCATGGTCGGGAAGCCATGCGAGGAGGTCGTGGTACGAAGAGTCCACATTTGAGTCGGCACAGTCCGTGAAGGACTCGGTAAGGTCGCCGTCGAAATAGTCGATTTGGTCACCGAAGTCCCCGAGGTCGAGGTTTTCTTGCAGTTCCTCGATGGTGATGAATCCTTCCGGCACCTTCGGGTGGTCGTAGGCATGACGCGCGTCGCGTTCCGATGCAACCTTCTCGACCAGAGCGCCTATCTCCTCCTCGTTCTCGCTGATAACCTCGGAGAGGGATGCGATATCGCCGTTCGAGAGATACAGACCGTCACGCATCCAGTCGTAGGTCTCCTTGCAGGAGTTGTAGGCGCGGATGGCGGCAGACGGCTTCATCCCGTCGCAAAACTCGTCTACGAACTCATCCATCCCGTAGTCGCGAACAACCATCGCATCGGATGCGAGGGCACCAAAGACTTGCGTGATGGTGGGTTCGCCGTGAACATGAGGGTTCGACTCGAAGGTCGTGAAAAAGTCTTTCCCGCCGCTCGCAATGGTGAGGGAATACTTCACATGGTCGGGAGTGAAGGTGCCCTTTCCACGATGGGTTATCTCCATCTGGAAGCGGGCTAGGTAGTCGGCAACCGTTTCCGGTGTGTTATATGCCATAGCGTGTTCCTTTCCATCGGAAGCCTTCGCTTGGCTCCCAATAATAACTTATTAAGGGGAAGGGGCGCACCGGTTTCGGCACGCCCCTTCGGTGAGCGGTAGCAGGTTTTCGGTAAGCGTCTATGCGCCGAGGATTTCCTTCGCCCAAGAGCCGGACTTTACAAGCCCCATCATGGTCGTGATGAGAACGGCGATAGTCTTGATGATGACACCGAACGAGTCGAATGTTTCTACGCCCTGTGCGAGACCAAGCATCTCAGCCTTTCCCAATCCGCCGGAAACCGCGAGGGCGGTCACAAGATGCGGGTAGAGGTAGAGGATGAGAACCATGACCACGCCTGCGAGGGCTGCTGCCGCAAAGTTCTTGAGGTAACCGATTCCGATTTGCTTCGTCTCCTCGAAGCCGAGAAGGGAAATGGGAATCGGAGAGAAGGCGGCATAGACATAGAGCTGAACGGAACGCCCGAGCGCAACGACCATTGAGACCGCATAAAAAACGAGTCCGACCGCCCATGAAATGAGTCCGAAAATCAAAAGGAGGAAGCATCCGCCGAACGTGGCATCGGCCGCATCGTCCTTGGTCATCTCGATTCCGGGTTCATACCAGTTTTTCGATTGCAGCTTGTCCGACACGTTACCAACGAGGTCGTTGAAGATGCTGTAGATGGCAGAAACGAGGTCGAGGGCGTTGTCGATGAAGTAGCTGAGGATGCAGTAGGTCACCACGAGGAATACGATATCCTTCACGGCGGGAAGGGTGCTCGTCGCGTCGATGCGCTGGCTAATCTTGATGAGTTGCATCAGCATGAAGAGACCTAGGATGGCATGGGCAACGGGGATGACCCCGGCCTGATAGAAGTCTTTTACCACGCCATACGGCTCGGTTGTTCCGAAAAGCTCGTTGAACGGCCCGGAAATGAACTTCGCATCAAGCGTCTGGTTGATGACACCGAAATAGGTATTGAAGAGCGTGGCAGCGATTTGCAGAAGCCACGTTTTAATCATGTTGGGGATATCAAGGAAGTCCCCGATGATACCCGCATAGGCCGGATGGGGAATGAGGAGCACGAGTGCGCAGGCAGAGAAGAGCGCGAATGTGCCCGCGAGACAAGCCTTTCTCCTGCGCAGGGGAACCGTCTTCGTCTCCTCATGCTGTGTGGATTGTAAAGTCAGTTGTTCATTCATAGAGATTCCTTTCTGCCTGCATGGCGATGCTGCCCTAGCCCTCGAAGGAGAACTCGCCCGTGGACTGCTCGTAAACGCAGGTGACGGAAACAGAGTTTGTGTCGTTGAGCTTGAAGTCCGTGGTGATGACCCCGTTCTCATAGTCGAGGTTCACGACTTTCTGCCATGTAGCTTCGGTGACAGAAGGGTAATGGACGGCGCACCACTTGGAGAGGGCGGTGATGACGGCCTTCTCATCCCCGCCGAAGAGTTTCGTGACCTCGCTGTTCATGCCCTTCACGGTAATGTTTGTCACCGCTTCGGCACGCTCGTATGCGGTGTTTTTCTGAGCGAACATCGTAGAGCTTGTAAGGGTGGAGATGGTGTTCTCACCGGGGGTCTTAGAATCGGAGTTCACCGCAGCGCCACTGCCGTCCGTGTAGGTCACGATATGGGTGCCGGTATCGGTCTCGAAGACGATGGTATAGAGATAGCCGCCGTACCCATCGGAGGTCTTTTCCACGCGGGAGATGGCGTAACTATGGACGGTCGGAGTTCCGTTCACCGTTTCCACGTAGGAGTCATCGGCAAACTTGAGGGTGTAGCGCCCCTCGCTTACCGACCAGACGGAAGAGGAGAGGGTGTCGATGAGTTCCTTGGTATCGGTATCGTATCCCTTGATGATTTCCTTCTGGGCATCGGTAAGTTCCACTTTCCCGGTTTCCTCCTTCGTCTTCTTCTCAGCGGCTGTGGTAGTGTCCGTGTTATTTCCTGCGTTCTGCTCCTTTGCGGTTTCCGCGCGGTGATGCGACACGTTGATGGCGCTCATGGCAGAGCCGCAGGTGAACATCAGGAGCAGGCACAGGGCGATGACGGAAAACTTCTTGTGTTCCGCCATCCATGCTTTCAGTTTCTTCATAGCAGGTATCCTTTCTGGTTTCCTAGCGCCAGTCCCATGGATAGCCGCAGACAACCCATCCTCTTCCGTTTTGGGAAACCCAATCGGACAGGGAGATGGTGCGCAGACCGGAGTAAATGCTATCCATGACCTTACCGTCACCGATATAGATGCCGACGTGCCCGTAAGCGTTACCGGCGGCGGTGTTGGAGCCGTATTGGGCGGAGATGAGCATTCCTACCTTTATCTGGGAGAGGTCGGTGGTGGCGCGTTTCTGGCTGTAATTGGCACCGTATCCCTGATTGCCGAGCTGCGTATTGCCGTTGCCGCCGACGGGATGACCGGCTCTTGCATAGACCCTTGTTGTCCATGTGGCGCAAAGGTTGGCTCCCGGCCACGGAGTCTGCGAGCAGGCATTCACGATATCCTTCTGCCACTGGTCGGCGCTCTGGTAGTCCTGCCCGCCACCGGGAATGAGGGTGGTGCCGGAGTACCGATTCTTGAACTCCTCTGCGGTCATGGAATCGAGCTGCGCAACGAGCGGATAGGCTTGGCAGATGGAACGGTACTGGGCGATATAGCTGTCCTGCGACGCGGTGTAGTACCCGCCTTCGCCGAGGGCACGCAGGAAGAGTTCGGAGTTGTTGGTGTCGATGGCCTTCTGGTAATTGGCAACGCGGGTGTAGTTGGACTGCTTGTAAAGATGCTCACACCGGTATTTCATGTACGAATCATCGTCTTTGAAGACGGCGAAATCCGCGTAGGTCTTGTAGGCAGAGCCGGAAGCGCTGTATTCGGTGGTGAGCATTTTAACGGAACCCGTGATGAGTCCGCCGTAATCGTAACCGGCATATTTCACGCCGCCGTAGTTGTGGTACAGCCGCCCGAGGTCGGAACCGGAGTCCGAGGTGCCGTTCTCAATCATCATCTGGCCGAGGAGTGCCGAAGCGGGATATCCGTACTGTTCGTGGGCGTTCAGGCACGCGAGCACGAGGTCGTAGGTGACCCATGCGGGCATCCCGTCAAGCGATGCGCTCTTTTGCTCCTCATCGGCGGCACCGCCACCGACAACGGAAATCAGGCCGAAGGCCAAGATGAAGGCAATGATGAGTGGAAAGAATTGGGAGACGGCACCGGCAAGTGATGAAAGCATTCCCTTGATGCCACTGGAAAGAACCGTGAGCGCCTTTTTCTTTCCCGCTTGCGCCGCAGCATTCTCGTAGACGTTCCTATGGAAGTATTTGGAGAACTGCATCCGCTTCTGGGCAGCTTTCTTATCCAGTTTCTCGGTGCGGTATTTCTTTTCCGAGAGGGCACCGAGGGAGTCTTTCTTTTCAAGTGCATCCTTACCGGAACGAAGGTGCTTTCTCGCCTTTCCGGCAAGTTTCGCGCCGGTGTGCGTGGTTGCGACCAAATCGTCCGCGCCTTCCAGCTCGGAGTCTTTGAGAGCGTTGTGGGCAGCTTTTGCGGCTACACCCTTTGCACCACGTTTCAGGCTCTTATTCAGATTGTGGCGAGACTGCACCTTTTTCGTGAGGGCATTTTTTCCGGTTAGCTGGCTACGGGATTTTCCGTCAAGGGCATCGGCGGCGGAAGTCTTCTTACGTTTCCTTGCGATGGCATCGAGGGCGGTACTTCCCGCGCCGTGCGTGCCCTTCTTGCCGACGGAATAGAGGTCACCCTTTAAGGCTTTGGCGCTCTTATCTGCCTTTTCCACCAGACCGGTATTGACGGCATCCGTCTTTTCGGTCTTGAGGAGATTACTCATGGCTTTCTCACGGTCGTTTCCGCCGGTCGTGAAATCCGAAGCCTTCATCTGACGTTCACCGTCCTTTCCGGGGTCTTCTTACTGGGTTGCTAGATAACGGGTTTTGCATCTTTCTTGTCCCCAAGCCCCGGCTTCTTCGTCTCATTGGGGTTCGTGGAGAACAGGTCATAGAGAACGTTGCCGGACGGGAACTTGCCGCGAATCGGCACGCGGGCGTTACCTGCGATGAGCAGGCCGTCACCCGGCTCTGCGGACTCGTCGATGCATTCCTCCTCCTGCTCGGACAGGTTCAGAAGCTCCGCCCACTTCATACGGTCGAGCGGGGACTGCTTGAGAAGCATGAGGAAGTCCGCGTTAAGGACGATATTTCGCGCCGCTTCGTTGGCGAGCATCGCCGTGGCGTTCTGACTGATACCTGTCAGCAAAAGTCCGAATTTTCGACCCTCATTCGAGAAGCGGGAGAAGTAGTTAAGTACCGTCGGGTACGCGAACATACTCTGCATCTCCTCGACGTAGAGCCATGTGCGGACATTTCGCTTTGCATTGAAGTACATGCGGTTGCGGACGGCTTCGCAGACATTGATGAGGGCGAAGACCAGCATGGAGTCCGGCAGGTCTTTCAGGTTGAAGTCCACGATGCGGGTGTTGAAATCGACGTTGCTCTGATGGTTGAAGAAGTTCATGGAACCCTTCACGAAGCGCTCGTAACGGAGTGCGATGACCTGTGCCTGCTCCTCCGGCTGCTCGTTCGCGGCATCGTAGAAGTCCTGTAAGGTCGGCGGAAGATTGTCTCCGCGCTCTGCGGCCTTCTGGAAGGCAAGCTCGGTGCAGCGCTGTACGAGCGACTGGTCAACCTCAGAGAAGTTCGACCCGGCTTCGGCAGCGGAAGCGCCCGCCTGAGCTAACATCGCGTCCACCTTGAACGCAATCTGCTCGTTTCTCGTCATGTGTTCCACGGATACCGTATCGAAGGGGTTCAGATGGGTTCCGGTACCCACGCCGAAGTGGTAGGTGCTGCCGCCGTAGCGTTCGGCGATAGCGGTGTACTCGCCTGCGCGGTCGATGACGTAAATCTCGTCCGTCGGATTGGAGAAGATGGTGCCCGTCATCTCGGTCTTGGTGAACATACCCTTACCGGAGCCGGTCTTGCCGCAGACGAAGCCCATCGGCGAGGTGAGCTTCTTGCGGTTGCAGACCACGAGGTTGCGGCTGTGCTTGTTCTGGCCGTAGTAGTTGCCGCCTGCATCGTCAAGCTCCTGCGTGGCAAACGGCACGAGGATGGAAACCTGCGCCGTGGTGAACATGCGGGAGATTTCCACGTGGTTATGGCCGAGCGGGAGGATGGAATTAAGTCCCTGACGCTGGCGATAGTCATAGGTGTCAAGCTCGATGGAGTTCTGACGTGCCGTGGAGATGATGCGAAGTACCTGCGTATCCAGTGCTTCCTTGCTCTCCGCGTAGGTGTAGACAAGTCCCGTGAAGACATAGAGACGCTGGTTCTTGTTCTGCAAGTGGTCGAGCACGTCCTCCGTCTCCTCCTTGGAGTATTTCAGCTCCTGCGGGAGGATGGAGAAGTCATAGCCTTTGTTCACTGCCGAGCGCTGTTCCTCGATGATTTCCTTGTCAATCCATGCGGAACGGGTGCGCACGTAATTGATAGCCTTGGATTTATCCATGGGCTGCACGTACCACGTGATAGCCATGGGGATAGGAAGGTCTGCCATGTCGGCAAGTGCGCGGTCGGAAAGTTCCGAGCCGAACTTCTTCATCACGAGTACCTGTGCGTAGACCCCGTTATCGAGCTTTACGCAGTCGTTATAGTGGCCGTCCGGGCGGAAATCAATCTGCGTCGGTGCGATGCAGTCCTTGGTAGTCTGTAAGCGCTTGGCGGAAATATCGCGCTGGTAATCGAACAGGAACGGCTTATAGGGGTTCAGGAGTGAATGGATGACAGAAAGGCGCTGGGTGCCGTTCATAAGGTGTGCCTTGCTGCCGATGGAGTTTAGGATGCGGGAGGACTCGACCTCGATACGGGAGAGCTGACGTGCTGCATCTTCTGCGGTGTCTGCCGTCACGGAATAGGTGAGGTAGCGGTTCCTGCGGATGTTGCTGACCCCCTCCTTCACCTTATCGTTCAGGATGTTGTTGAACACCTGCGCGTCGTTCCTTGCAGCATCGTTTGCCTGACGCTCCGGGTCGAAGAACTTGCGGTGACCGACCTCTTCCTTGAGGAGCGGCGTGTTGATGACGCTCATCTGCACGAGCGTATCCGCACCGAACTGGTCGTAAAGGCGGGTGATGGCGGAGAACATGGCTTTCTGCTGCTCATCGCGCACCGAGTGGTAACTGGTGTCATCGAAGGCGATGGAAGAGGAAAACATTCCCTCCTCCACCTCACAGATGCCGTCCTGATACATCTTGTTGTAGCCGATGTAGTTCACCACGTCTTTCGCGGAGTCGCGCTTCTTTCTGGCATCGGCCATCTTATCGGACAGCTCCTTGTCCCTGTCCTTTAACTGGGACTTGATGGAGCTGTAGGTTTTTTTCGCTTCCTTCTCGGCCTTCTTGGCTTCCTTTTTCCTGCGCTTCATCTCGCGCTTGGCGTGCTTCTTCTCCTTTCGGGTCAGCTTTCCGGCACCTTGCGTGACGTGTGCGACCTGAGAGATGGCATCCATGTCGATAGCGCCGGTATCGGAGCGCAGGGGCGCGGTGTTCCCGAACCCGTCACCGGATGCGTGGACGAACGCGTCCACGTCAAATGCGGCGTTAAGAGATGACCCGTCCTGCCCTTGGGGAGTAGGATTCGATGCCGCGAAGGTTTCCCTGCTTTCGGTAGTGTTTTCCATAGATAGTTCCTTTCTGCTTGCTGTTTTCCGACTCAGAGAGAAGTCCCGCAAGACGCATGGACGGCTTGTAGAAGATGCGGTCGTTCGTGAAGTTTGCCTTAAGCCAAAGCGGCGCGAACTGCTCGAAGGGCATTCCGCAGGGCTTCACGAAGCCCACACACCAAAAGGGCAGCGAGACGGCATAGATGAAAAAGGTGCAATCGCTGACATTTAACCCTAAAACGAAGTAGATATAGAGTCCGGTAAGCACCGAGACAGAAAGCGCACCCGTGATGGATACCAGGGTGCGCATGGTCATCTTTCCTACGATTTTGGGTTGGTATTCAGCGATATCCTTGTGTACTGCTACAGAGAGCATGTGAGATATCGCTCCTTTCCTAGCCCGCGAGGGAACCCCAGTTGATTCCAGTCTTGAAGTAGATGGCAGCGCCTACGACGATGGCACCGCCGATAATCATGGCGAGTGCGCCGGAGAGCTGACCGCCGCCGCCCTGCATACCGTCCTTGATGGTAAGACCAAGGTTCACAAGGCCGAAGACGATGAGGATGCCGCCGAGGGCGGTCACACCATCAGAGAGAAGGTTTTTCACGTTTTCCAGCATGGTTGATTCCTTTCTTGTTTACTTGTTTTCTAGTAACCGTACAGATGGGCAAAGGCGATACAGGTAAGTCCCGCGACGATGATTGCAACGGCTTTCCGTATCTCCCCGCCCCCGCCGCGAAGAAGTCCCGCGAGGGTCATCCCAAGATAGATGATTCCCACGACGGTGAATGCGCCCGCAGCGGTTCCTATCGCCGGGGCGGCGAGTTTGACGAGTGTTTCCAAGTTCCTTCCTCCATTCGTCCCCTTTCTGCCTTTTTCGCGTGGCATTTCTCTTAATTATAAGTGACTACCGGTTCAGCAATTTACCCAGAAGCCCTTTCCTTGATTTTTTCCATGCCGCCCATTTCCATGCCGTGAACTCCGCACCCATATCCTCATCGGGGGTGTACGGCTCGCAGCCGTTTTTCAGATACCGCTCGAAATCGAAGGAGTTCTTATGCAAACGCTTCCAGTTGCGCTTATCCACGATATAGCGGTATCGCTTATGGGCGTGGGGGTCGTACTTATCATCCATGAGCGGGTTGGTACCGGCGATGAGCAGGATTGCCTTTAGTCGGCTCATCTTTCCGATTTCTGCTGCGTCGATAAGGTCACGACCCTGAATCTGCAAGTTCTTACTGGCGCTTGAGGACTGCCCCGTAGACTCGTTGTAAGTCATCTGATGGATGGTCTGCTTGCCAATCATCTCCGCAATCTCCTTGTTGGTGGAGTTGGACTTGCCACCGAGGAAGAGCGTCGAGTCGCAGCAGTCGATGATGGTCTGCGCCTTCTTATCGTATTTGCTTTCCAGCTGGCTCATGGATTGCAGGATGATGGTGATGCCGATGTTACGGGAACGGGTGACCGCGATGGTCTCCTCAATCTGCGGGATAGTGCCGATGTTGGCGAACTCATCGAAGATGAAATGCACCGGGGTCGGGAGTTTCCCGCCATAATCCGAAAGGGCTTTTCGGCACAGCTGGTCGATGGTCTGCCACATGAGGATGGCGAACAGGAAACTGAGGGTCTTGTCGGTATCGGAGAGGATGCCGAAAATCGCCACCTTCGCATCCGGGTCACCAAGGGTGTCAATCTCCATCTCGTCATAGGTCAAAAGCTCGCGCACGCCGTCCGTCGCGATGGGCGCAAGGCGCACGTTGCAGGAGATGAGGATGGATTTTAAGGTCTTGCCTGCGGCCACCTTGAAGTTCTTGTAGTTCATCAGGGCGAAGTCCTCGTCGGCGGAAAGTCCCCCGCAGTCGGCGGGCTTCACGCCATCGGAGTTGCGCTTGAACTTACTGGGCACCCAAGACCAGCCGTTATCTGCCTGCTTGGTGCCAAAGCTCCTTGAGAGACCGGCATTTCCCGCAGCGTCAGGAGAAGAACCGTCGTTCTGCTTGTACTTCTTGCCCTCCTCGATTTGGAGGAACATGAGGTCAAGTGCGGACTTGAAGTTCTCATCGTTCTCTCGTGCTTCCGCAAGGGAGAGGAGCGTGAGAAGCGAGGACATGTTGTAGTCCTTCGCCGGGAACCAGTCACGGAGAAGCGCGATGAGCGCCGTGTAGAGCATCTTCTCCGCGTTCTCCCAGAACGGGTCACCGCTCGATTTCCCCTCGGGGTTCGTGTTCATAATGAAGCAGTTCACGAAGGAGAGGATATCGGTATCCGTCTTCACGTACTTTAACGGGTTGTAGTGCATGGACTCATCAAGATTGATGGTATTGAAGCTCTTGAGCTTATAGCCGTTGTCCGTGAACAGGTATCCGGCATCCTTAAGAAGGGTTCCCTTTGGGTCGGTGACGAAGTAGCTGGTATTGAGCTGGCAGATGTTCGGGGTCACGTAGTTAAAGGTCTTACCGGAACCAGAGCCGCCGACCACGAGGACGTTTAGGTTGCGGTCATATTCCGGGTCGAACTTGGGGCGGTGCAGGGCAAGGCCGAAGTTCTTGGTGAAGAGAAGATTGTTATCTTCGGTCTGCAAGTCCTTAAACTTCTTTCCTTCCTTCACAGTGCCCCAGCGGGCGGAACCGGATTCTTCGCCGGAACGATAGTTTCCGATGAACGCCACGTAGCGAAGCCAAATCATCCAGATAATGAGAAAGCAAGCCCCGCCAAACAGCAGGGAGTTACTGGTCATATCGAGGGCAAACGGTGCATCCTTTATGGTCTGCCACATGGAAAGGAATGCATCGCTCAAATGGTCGAAAATCTGCCCCGGATAGGTGACGAGGGTTTCGGCATAGCGGTCACCGAGATAGAAAAAGACCGTGGCGATGACGAGGGTGCCGAGCGCCGAGGTGGCAATCTTCTTATTGATTTCCGGGTTCGCGCTATTTGCCATCTGCATCCTCCTTTTCCACTTCTTCCAGCACAAGCAAGAGCGTGGTCACAATACTCGTGCGCGTCTCTCGCGTGGCCGCGTGGCGGAATCCTTCATAGCAGGTGAGCGAAAAGTCCTCGGACACATCAATACCATTGGAATCGCGTGGAGTGAGACCGTCGCACCGGGAAAGGGCGGAAGGCTCCCAGAGGGTCGTGATGCCATCTTCCGATTTCACGCGCTTGCACCCGGACTTCATTTCATAGAAAAGGTTGTCGAGGGTGGTATGGGTTTCGTTGTCCTTTGGCAGGGCGGCATCAAGAAGGGAGATGAGGTTCCCGATGGTACGCTGGGAAGGCTCGCACCAGTCCCTTAAATATCCAAGACAGGCCATCAGAAGAAGTTTTTCCGTCTTCTTAAAGAAGTCCCCATCTGAATCGGAGAGGTTCACGATGGATTCCGCGATGGTCTCGATATCGCTGTCCGATTCCATGGTAAGAAGCGGGGAGCATTTCAGCCTGTCCGGCAATTTGTCTTTGAGGGTCATGGTCTATCTCCTTACAATGCATTTTCGTTCTTAAAGGGCAGGTCAGTCCTTCGTTCCTGCGAGATTTCCTGCGACTTCGTTTCCGTTTCAATTTGAGTTTTAGCGGCGGTCATATCGCGGGCTTCCCCGGTGAGGGAATAGGACTCGGAATCATATTGCTGCTCCTCGCGAATATCGGAGGGGCGAATCTCGCTTCCGGTCTGCTCTGCATCCATGACGGCGGTGCGGGAATCGGTATCTGCGCCATCGTGGCTCTCAATACCGGAGTTCGGGTCAGGCGTGCGCCCGTCGTTATCCATGGAACCATCAGATGCAACCGGCTCAAGCAGCTGTTGTTCGTCACGCATCTGCTCCTGCGCCAGACGCGCATTCTGCATGGCAAGGTCTCCATCTGGGAGGGTGCCAGCGTCCTTCGGGGTATTCTGCTCGAACCAGTTGTGGGTCACATCGAGGTCGTACCGGTTCTTTAACGTCTCCGCAGAGACCGGCCAGTCGCGACCGCGCTCATACGCCGGTACCGAACCGTCCTTATTCAGGCTTGCAGGCTCGTAGGCCATGACCTCACCCTTGCTGGTTTCAGTCACACCGAAGCCCTGTGCGTTCATCTTGCGCTCGAAGTCGGAAAAGTCCGTGCAGTCTTCCCTTGCCTTCTGGGCAGCGTTTCGGATGTTCTGGGTATGGATGGCGGTGTCCTCGGCACGGAGTGTAGAGACCTTATCACTGCGGGCAGGTGCATCCTTTCCCGGCACGTCATAGGTCTTTTCCGGTGCATCCGTTTTCACCTGCGTCGCGTGAACCTTGTAGGGGTCACTGACGGCAATCACATCGAAATCCTCACGGGTCTCACGACCAACCATCTCGGTAAGCTCCTTGTGGGAGTAACCGGAGAAGCAAATTGAATCGTCGATATTGAGGTTTTCGGTATCCTGCTCGCTAAAGAGCACATCGTAAGTTTCTTCTGGTGCATCCTTGTAACGGATGGTGACCGGAATGACCGTTACGTCCTCTGCTGGAAGGTCGGGATAGCTTGTCAGCTCCGTGAGGGAATCCATGGTCTTCTTATTCACGGGTTCCGCGTGATTCAGTGCGTCGGTGATACGCTGCTCATCGAGACGCGCCATCACGTCCTTAAATTGCGGGGCATACCCTGCGACGGTCTTAGCATCCTCCTTGGCAAAGGCAAGGAATCCGTTTCCCTGTTTGTCCGTGTAGGCGGCGGCATAGGTACCATTCTCGCGGCATACCTGCGCATAGTAGGCGGCTTCCTCGGAAGTACCAAAGGGCACGACCACCTGCTCACGAGAGGATTGCTTCTCAGCCATTGCTTTTGCCTGCTCGGGAGTGTTCCCCTCCTTCTTATAATGGCGCTGCCACCAGTCAAAAGCACGTTCCCTGCCACGTCCGAACCGCAAGTAGTTCTCCGTCTGCCTTGTGACGAAGTTTAGGAGGGCGTTTCCCATGTCATCGCCGAAATCCTGAGCCATGTGGCATCATCCTTTCTTTTCCGATTTCCTGCTTTTTGAAGCGGCAAGAATGCCGTCTCCTTGGGGACAGATTATAACGCAGGCTATTTTTCTATCCCTCTGCCCTATACACGAACATGCAGGTAGAAACTGCCAAATGCACGGATGCCGATGATAGAAAAAGACACCATTTAGCATCAAATGAACCCATTTGCGCCTATTTGCGAGCGTTGACCCTTTTCTCGTCCGGGTAGAGGGATTCGCCCCTCAACCATCCCGCCCACAAATCTTTCATAAATCCGCAGGCGGATTGACGGAAACATTTGGAACGGAAAAGTTGACCGGCTCCGACTTCCGTGCATTCGCCTTCGCTGCCGCGATGCGCCGGACGCAGGAAAAGCGAGGGGCTTTCCCGCCGGGCACCGCGACCGCTCATTATATGCACGGAGATTGCTGAAATGGGGCGCTGCCCCAGACCCCGGCCACTCCGCGCAAGCCGCAGGATTTTGCCCTTTCGGCGGGGAAAATACAAGTCTTGAATGTTTACCGGCTTTCTTGTAAAATATATATATAGCAAGATGGTTGATACCTTCTTGTGAGTCGAACAGGAGGTGGTCTTCACCGATGAATCAGGAAGAAACGATGCTTAAGCATAAGGAGAGATACAAGGAAACGATTAAGAATCTGACCGTGATGAGCGATATTTTCGCGCGGAATGTATTCAAGGATAAGAAAGCCTGCGAGTACGTTCTTAGAATCATCATGGAGGACAAGGATTTGACCGTCATCGACAATGAGACGCAGGTGGATTTCAGAAACATGCATGGCAGAGGTGTCGTGCTGGACTGTGTGGCAAAGGATGGAAGCGGACGCATCTTCAACGTCGAGATACAGCAAGACGATGAGGGGGCGCACCCGAAACGTGCCAGATACAACCTCGGGATGATGGATTCCAACGTGCTGGATACGGGAAAGAACTTCGACAGGCTACCGGAGACCTACGTGATATTCGTCACGTTGAAAGACGCACTGGGGCACGGACTTCCGATAGCCCATATCGACCGGATAATCCGCGAGAACGGCAAGGAGTTCGGGGACGAGGAACACTTCATCTACGTGGATTCGAGCAAGGACGATGGCGGCGAGCTTGGAAGACTGATGCACGATTTCCGTGTGAAGGAAGCGAAAGAGATGCAGGCGGGAGCATTGAAAGACCGCGTGCATGAACTGAAAGAGACCGAGAAAGGGGTGGAGCATATGTGCAAGGAAATGGAACAGCTTTGCGATGAAGCAAGAATGGATGAAAAAAAAGAAACCGCAAGGAACCTTAACGATATGGGGTTGCCAATCGAGCAGATTGCACAAGCGTTAAAGGTGAATGCCCAGATGGTGCAGGAGTGGCTTGCAGGTAGCGTTTCTACGGCAAGATAGATAACCTCTTAGACGGCTTTACGGTTTCATGGCTCTGCGGGCTTTGGGTTCGCAGAGCCTTTTGATATGGACTCCCGATAGCCCATATCGACCGGATAATCCGCGAGAACGGCAAGGAGTTCGGGGACG
>OLSM01000085.1_pt1 | contig 96823 bp, 91 predicted proteins | sample 1672721 | NCBI WGS metagenome assembly OLSM01 (sample SAMEA3136717, study PRJEB25190) | human gut metagenome
TGTTTCGGACCACCCAGCGAGGTTAAGGCCATACGGACAGCCGGGTCCACTGCCGCTGATGGTAACTTTGGTTGCCTTATTGATTGAGTTAGAAGCTCAAATTTTATAAGTTGGTTCCTCTGATAACCACTATGCGCCTGATGTGCAGACTTGTGAAACGGTCAATAAGAGTAGTAAAAGTATGATTGCTATATAGACTCTGACATATATCATCTGGATTTCTATTTTATGTAAATACGAGGATTCCTGTATTTATTATAAGTCAATGGAGATAGAATCGGGAAGAATGATCCAAGCAGGTTTGCAGTTTTGAGGCAGCCTGCTTTTTTGTGTAATAGAAAATTCCGTTGGAATTTCCTGTTATATAAAAAGCTCTGCCGGGTAGGATACCACTGCAATGGAAGAGCAGATGGCGCTGGAGACGCCCCTTTACAGGCGGAGAATCCTGCAAACAGGATTCTTTATACAGACAAAGGAACTGGAAATGGAGACGCAATGAACAGAACTCGTTTTAAACTGAACCAGAATCGTGCACCAATTCACGAGGTTCTGGAAAATTTCCGGCGCATGAGGGTGGTACCCTTCGATGTGCCAGGACATAAAAGAGGAAGAGGAAATCCGGAACTTACTGAGTTTCTGGGGCAGAAATGTGTAGGCGTGGATGTAAACAGCATGAAGCCTCTTGATAATCTCTGTCATCCTGTATCCGTGATCCGGGAGGCAGAAGAACTGGCAGCAGATGCCTTTGGAGCAGCTCACGCCTTTCTCATGGTTGGCGGAACTACAAGCTCCGTACAGACCATGGTGTTAACTGCCTGTAAGAGGGGAGACGAGATCATTCTTCCCCGCAATGTTCACAGAAGCGTGCTGAATGCGCTGGTTCTGTGCGGAGCAATTCCGGTTTATGTGAATCCGGAAGTAGATCAGAGACTTGGAATTTCTCTTGGAATGCGCCGTGAACAGGTGGCAAAGGCAATTAAGGAGCATCCCAATGCGGTGGCTGTGCTGGTAAACAATCCCACCTATTATGGAATTTGTAGTGACCTTCGTGCAATTGTGCGGATGGCTCATGAAGCAGGAATGCTGTGTCTGGCAGATGAAGCCCATGGGACTCATTTTTATTTTGGAGGAGGCCTGCCGGTTTCGGCAATGGAAGCTGGTGCAGATATGGCATCTGTATCCATGCATAAAAGCGGCGGAAGCCTGACCCAGTCCAGTCTTCTTCTGACTGGACCTGGCGTCCATGCAGGTTATGTCCGTCAGATCATCAACCTGACCCAGACTACCTCCGGAAGCTATCTTCTGATGTCAAGTCTTGACATTTCCCGTAGGAATCTTGCACAGCGAGGACGTCAGATTTTCCATCAGGTAGCAGATATGGCAGAATACGCAAGGGAAGAGATTAACGCCATTGGCGGCTATTACGCATTTGGAAAAGAACTGATGAATGGAGATTCGGTTTTTGATTTTGACATTACGAAATTAAGTGTGCATACTCTGGATATCGGACTTGCAGGAATTGAGGTTTACGACATTCTGAGAGATGAATATGATATTCAGATCGAATTTGGTGATATTGGAAATATTCTGGCTTATCTGTCAATTGGAGACCGTGCCCAGGAAATAGAGCGGCTGGTAAGTGCCCTTGCGGAAATCCGCAGGCGTTTCCAGAAGGATAAATCAGGGTTGCTGGATCAGGAATATATTGATCCCCAGGTAGTAACAAGCCCTCAGGAAGCGTTTTATGCAGAAAAATGCAGCCTTCCTCTCAGGGAAACGGAAGGAAAGGTATGCAGTGAATTTGTAATGTGTTATCCTCCGGGAATCCCAATTCTGGCTCCAGGGGAGCGAATTACCCCGGAAATTCTGGATTACATTGAATATGCCAAGGCAAAAGGATGCAACATGACAGGTCCGGAAGATCCGGATATATTACGATTAAATGTGTTGGAGCGTGTTTGAAAAAGGCTGTCTGCAAATTGTGACACACATCTTGCGGGAATGATTTTAAAACATACTCTGGCAGGGAGGTAAAGAAAATGGAAATGTGGTTTTCGGAATTTCATACACCGGATGTGAAGCATAGTATCCGGGTAAACCGTCAGCTCTACTCAAAGCAGAGCGACTATCAGCGAATTGATATTTTTGAGACACCTGAATTTGGCAGGGTTCTTACACTGGACGGAAATGTAATGCTCACGGAACGTGACGAATTTATTTATGACGAAATGATTACCCATGTACCTATGGCTGTTCACAAAGAAGCCAGGGATATTCTTGTGATCGGAGCAGGAGACGGAGGAGTTGTACGTGAACTGACCAGATATGACCGTGTCCGCCATATTGATCTGGTAGAGATGGATCCCATGGTAGTGGAAGCCTGCCGTGCCTATCTTCCGGGAAATGCCTGCAGGCTTGATGACAGGAGAGTGCACCTTCATTATGAAAATGCATTGAAATTTATCCGACGTTGTGAAAATAAATATGACCTTATTATTGTGGATTCTTCCGATCCTTTTGGTCCTTCGGAAGGCTTGTTTACCCGAGAATTTTATGGAAATTGTTATAATGCGCTGAAAGAGGATGGAATCATGGTCAATCAGCAGGGAAGTCCTTTTTATTCTGAGGACGCCCATGCCATGCAGCGCAGTCACAAAAGAATTGCCAGTACGTTCCAGATCAGTCGTGTTTATCAGGCGCATATTCCTACCTTTGCTGCCGGCTATTGGCTGTTTGGTTTTGCAAGTAAAAAGTACCATCCGGTGGATGATCTGGATTCGGAGGCATGGAGCGCCCTGAATTTTCGCACCCGTTACTATACCACAAGGCTTCACAAAGGCGCATTTTATCTTCCGGCTTTTCTGGAGGAAATGCTTCAGGAGGTGGAGGACTGATTTATGATTTTACCAAATATTGAGAATTTTATCGGCTGTGACAGCAGCTTTGAGGAAGCAGGGATTGTTCTTTATGGAGCGCCCTTTGATTCTACCACAAGCTTTCGTCCTGGAGCCAGGTTCGGCCCCTCTGCCATTCGTCATGAAAGCTTTGGACTGGAAACCTACAGCCCTTATCAGAACCGCGACCTTACAGATATTCAGGTATTTGACAGTGGAGATCTGGAGCTTTGCTTCGGTAGCAGTGAAATGGCGCTTGCTGATATACAGAATCGTGCCTGGGAAATTCTGGAAGCAGGAAAGATACCCTTGCTTTTAGGCGGCGAGCATCTGGTGACGCTAGCGGCTGTAAGAGCCGTAGCCAGAAAATATCCAGGGCTTCATATTATTCATTTTGATGCCCACGCAGATTTGAGGGATGATTATCTTGGTGCCCGTTTAAGCCATGCGTGTGTCATCCGCAGATGCCATGATATTCTGGGAGATGGACGGATCCATCAGTTTTGCATCCGAAGTGGGGAAAGAGAAGAATTCTGGTTTGCAAAGGAGCATACAGATTTTCATCCTTTTACCTTTGAAGGCTTGGAAGAGACCATACAGGAATTGGACAGGGAGCAGGTTCCGGTATATTTTACCATTGATTTGGATTGCCTGGATCCATCCGTATTTTCGGGAACCGGTACACCGGAAGCGGGAGGCGTAAGCTTCCTTGAACTTCTTGCGGCTATCCGGAAGGTATCAGAATTAAATATTGTGGGAGCAGATGTCAATGAGCTGGCACCTATGCTGGATCCAAGCGGTGTTTCCACAGCCACAGCATGCAAGGTGGTCAGGGAACTGCTGCTGGCAGTGGCGAAATAAAAACAGCTGCGATAGTGAAATATAAAAAAAGGAGATAAAAAACATGAGCAGAGTACTTGTAATCGGCTGCGGCGGAGTAGCCAGTGTAGCAATCCAGAAATGTTGTCAGGCAGATGAGGTATTTACAGAACTGTGTATTGCAAGCAGGACAAAAGAAAAATGTGATGCGCTTGCCCGGAAACTGGAGGGAAAAACAAAAACAGTTGTTACCACGGCAAAGGTAGATGCAGATGATGTAAACCAGCTGATCCAGCTGATCAACAGTTACAAACCGGATCTGGTAATGAACATTGCACTTCCATACCAGGATCTGACAATTATGGATGCCTGTCTGGCATGTGGCGTAAACTATATGGATACGGCAAATTATGAGCCCGAAGACACCGATGATCCGGAATGGCGGGCTATTTACGAAAAACGCTGTAAGGAAGCTGGATTTTCCGCATATTTTGATTATTCCTGGCAGTGGGCATACCGGCAGAAATTTGAAGAGGCAGGACTTACTGCACTTCTTGGCTGCGGCTTTGACCCGGGCGTTACACAGGCATACTGTGCATATGCATTAAAGCATGAGTTTGACCAGATTGATACTATTGATATTCTGGACTGCAACGGAGGAGACCACGGATATGCGTTTGCAACCAACTTTAACCCGGAGATCAACCTTCGTGAGGTAAGCGCTCCTGGAAGCTACTGGGAGAATGGACATTGGGTGGAAATTCCTCCGATGGCCATCAAGCGGGAATATGATTTTGACCAGGTTGGCGATAAGGATATGTATCTTCTTCATCACGAGGAAATCGAGTCCCTTGCCCAGACAATTCCGGGAGTAAAGAGAATTCGTTTCTTTATGACCTTTGGACAGAGCTACCTGGATCACATGCGCTGTCTGGAGGATGTGGGAATGCTTTCCACTACCCCGATCAACTATAACGGACAGGAAATTGTTCCCATCCAGTTTTTGAAGGCGCTTCTTCCGGATCCGGCAAGCCTTGGTCCCCGTACCAAAGGTAAAACCAATATTGGCTGTATTTTCACCGGAGTAAAGGATGGACAGGAGAAAACCTACTATATTTATAATATTTGTGACCATCAGGAATGCTATAAGGAGGTTGGAAGCCAGGCAATCAGCTACACGACAGGCGTTCCGGCCATGTGTGGGGCATTAATGATGCTTACCGGAAAATGGATTCGTCCAGGAGTGTATACAGTAGAAGAATTTGACCCGGATCCGTTCCTGGAGGCACTTGACAAATACGGACTTCCACGCAGTGAAAATCATAATCCGGAGCTGGTTGATTAATGGAAAAAACAGATATAAGACCACCCTTCGAAGCATCCGCCGGAATTATTCCACCGGAATTTCGGAAAATCAAGACGCCTTGTTATGTTCTTGACGAAACAGCGCTTATAAAAAATGCAGAATTAATGGGAAAGATTGCCGAAAAAACAGGATGTAAAATGCTCTTGGCGCAGAAGGCTTTCAGCAATTATGACTGCTATCACCTTCTGGAGCCTTATCTGGCTGGAACAGAAGCAAGTGGACTGTACGAAGCAAGGCTTGGCGCCCAAGAGATGCCAGGAAAAGAGGTACATGTATTTTGTGCTGGATACCGTGAGGATGAATTTGAAGAGCTGCTTTGCTTTGCAGATCATATAGTGTTTAACTCACCCTCCCAGCTTCTCCGTTTTGGAAAAAGAGCGAAGCAGGTCGGGAAAAGTGTAGGGCTCAGGATCAATCCGGAATGTTCTACCCAGGAAGGACATGAAATTTATGATCCTTGTGCCCCGGGCAGTCGTATGGGTACCACGAGAGCACAGTGGGAGGCTGCTGTGAAAATGCATCCGGATCTGACCGGATTATTGGATGGTATTCACTTTCACACCCTTTGCGAGCAGGATTCCTCTGATTTGGAAACTACTCTTGCAGCGGTAAAGGTGAAATTCGGAGATCTGATTTCTCAGGTAAAATGGCTGAACCTGGGAGGAGGACATCATATTACAAGACCAGGTTATGATATTGCACGGCTTGAAAAGTGCATTGAGGCGGCAAAGGAAGAATGGAAGGTGGATATTTACCTAGAACCTGGAGAGGCATGGGCTTTAAATGCAGGATTCTTTCTGACAACTGTGCTGGATGTACTGCAAAATGGTGATACACGGCTTGCAATTTTGGACGGAAGTGCTGCATGTCATATGCCAGACGTTCTGGAAATGCCTTACCGTCCGCCCCTTCTTGGAGCAGGGGAGCCAGGAGAGAATGCCGTTACAGTCCGTCTTGGAGGACCAACCTGTCTGTCCGGGGATGTTATAGGAGATTACAGCTTCCAAAAGCCTTTGGCATACGGAGATCTTCTCATGTTTGGTGATATGGCCATATATACAACCTGCAAAAACAATACCTTTAACGGAATGCCCCTGCCTGATATCTGGCTGCGGCATGGTGATGAAACCATGGAACGTCTGACGGATTTCGGTTACGAGGATTTTAAAGGCAGACTTGGACATCGCAGGAAATCAGAGTAGGTCTCCTGTAAAATTTGTAAAAAGACGTAAGTCATAGAAATGTGGCTTGCGTTTTTTGGTTAGGGCAGTGGATATGGAACTGGCATCAGCCGGATCCGAAAATATATAAGCTGCCATTTGAAAGGTAGAAACAGGGTTCAGTTCATTGCGGAAGTGGAACATATTATCAAGTACCACATCATAAGTTGCAATGGGGCGAGTTGTCTTAATATAACAATTTCTTTTGGAAATATGACGGATAATGGGAGTATGAAGGGCTACTGTCTGATTCGATTTCAGGTGCATGATCTTATCATGAAGAATCTTCTGGCTTTTCTGGAGTTCTGTGATCCGGTGTTCCATTCTTTCTTCAGCGGAGTTGAAAAATCAGTTGAAAAATTCTTATAAAATTAGCACTCACCTCTTGACAGTGCTAACAAATAGTGTTATATTTCTCCTAGAACAAGAAAAAACCACAGCATTTCCGATATGAGAGTATTGGAAGTGCTTTTCATAGAATAGGAGGAAAGCCTATGAATATCAGTAAATTTACACAGAAATCCATGCAGGCTGTCCAGGATCTTGAGAAGGTTGCTTATGAATATGGCAATCAGGAGATCGAGGAGGAACACCTTCTGTATGCTTTGCTGACACAGGAGGACAGCCTGATTCTCAAACTGATCGAGAAGATGGAGATCCAGAAGGAATATTTTATTGACACAGTGAAGAAAGCATTGGATGCTAAGGTTAAAGTTTCCGGTGGACAGCTTCACTTTGGTCAGTATCTGAACAAAGCGCTGGTCAGTGCTGAGGATGAAGCGAAGGCTATGGGAGATGAGTATGTCTCTGTTGAGCATCTGTTTCTTTCCATGCTGAGTAATCCAAGCCCGAGCATGAAGAAGATATTCAATGAGTTTGGAATCACCAGAGAGCGTTTTCTCCAGGCATTGTCTACAGTCAGAGGAAACCAGAGAGTTGTCAGTGACAACCCGGAGGCAACTTATGATACGCTGAATAAATACGGCGAGGATCTTGTGGAGAAAGCTAAGAATCAGAAGCTGGACCCGGTGATCGGCCGTGATGCGGAGATCCGGAATATTATCCGTATCCTTTCCCGTAAGACCAAGAACAATCCGGTTCTCATCGGTGAGCCTGGTGTTGGTAAAACAGCAGCCATCGAGGGACTGGCACAGCGTATTGTAGCCGGAGATGTACCGGAAGGCCTGAAGAACAAGAAGATTTTTGCTCTGGATATGGGCGCACTGGTTGCAGGTGCCAAGTACCGTGGTGAGTTTGAGGAACGTCTGAAAGCAGTACTTGAGGAAGTGAAGAAGAGCGAAGGACAGATCATTCTGTTCATCGATGAGCTTCATCTGATCGTCGGTGCCGGTAAGACAGATGGTGCCATGGATGCAGGAAATATGCTGAAGCCTATGCTTGCCAGAGGTGAGCTGCACTGTATCGGTGCCACAACTCTGGATGAGTACCGTCAGTATATTGAAAAAGATGCGGCACTTGCCCGTCGTTTCCAGCCGGTTATGGTAGATGAGCCGACCGTAGAAGATACCATTTCTATCCTTCGTGGATTGAAAGAGAGATATGAAGTATTCCACGGCGTTAAAATCACAGACAGCGCCCTGGTTGCAGCTGCCACACTTTCACACAGATACATTACAGACCGTTTTCTTCCGGATAAAGCCATCGACCTTGTTGATGAGGCATGTGCGCTGATCAAGACAGAACTGGATTCCATGCCGACAGAGCTGGATGAGCAGAGACGTAAGATCATGCAGCTGGAGATCGAGGAATCTGCCCTGAAAAAAGAGACAGATAACTTAAGCAAAGAGCGTCTGGCAGAACTGCAGAAGGAACTGGCAGAAATGAGAGATGCTTTTAATACCCAGAAAGCACAGTGGGACAATGAAAAACATTCCGTAGAGAAGCTTCAGAAATTACGTGAGCAGATCGAGGATATCAATAAACAGATCCAGAAGGCGAAACAGAACTACGATCTGGAGAAAGCAGCAGAGCTGCAGTACGGCGAGCTGCCGAAGCTTCAGCAGCAGCTGGAGATTGAGGAGAAACAGGTTAAAGAGAGTGACAGAAGCCTGGTACATGAGGCTGTTACAGATGATGAGATCGCCCGTATCATTTCCAGATGGACCGGTATTCCGGTAACCAAGCTGACGGAAGGTGAGAGAACCAAACTTCTCGGTCTTGAAGATGAGCTTCATAAACGTGTAGTAGGACAGGATGAAGGTGTACGACTTGTAACAGATGCGATCCTCCGTTCCAAAGCAGGAATCAAAGATCCGACCAAGCCCATCGGTTCCTTCCTGTTCCTTGGACCAACCGGTGTTGGTAAAACAGAGCTTGCCAAAACTCTGGCTGCCACACTGTTTGATGATGAGCAGAATATGGTACGTATCGATATGAGTGAGTACATGGAGAAATATTCCGTGTCCCGTCTGATCGGAGCGCCTCCAGGATATGTCGGATATGAGGAAGGCGGTCAGCTGACAGAGGCTGTTCGAAGAAAACCGTACAGTGTTGTTCTTTTCGATGAGATCGAGAAGGCTCACCCGGATGTATTCAATGTGCTTCTGCAGGTACTGGATGATGGACGTATCACAGATTCTCAGGGACGTACTGTTGACTTCAAGAATACCATTCTGATCATGACTTCCAACATTGGTTCTCCGTATCTTCTTGACGGTATCGACGAGAAAGGAGATATCAAACCGGAAGCACAGGAGCAGGTTATGGGAGATCTCCGTGGACATTTCCGTCCGGAGTTTCTGAACCGTCTGGATGAGATCATCATGTTCAAGCCACTGACCAAGAATAACATTGGCAAGATCGTTGATCTGATGGTAAAGGAACTCAGTGACCGTCTGGCTGACCAGGAACTTTCCCTGGAGCTTACAGATGCTGCCAAACAGATGGTAGTGGACAATGGTTATGATCCGGTTTACGGTGCGCGTCCGCTGAAACGTTATCTCCAGAATTATGTGGAGACACTGACAGCTAAGAAGATCCTTTCCGGTGATGTACATGCCGGAGATACCATTGTGCTGGATGTGAAAGACGGAGAGTTTACTGTCAGCACAAAATAAAAATAACTCCATAAAATTAAGATAGATTGACCGTGAAAAGAACTGTCGGTTCTGATGAAAAATCCGTTTCAGGATGAAGATCAGGATCGGGCAGTTCTTTTTTTATGTAAAAATGGATAGTAATGGATGTAAAATGCCTGAAAATTAGGATGTAGTCTGAATGAGTACGATTTCACAAAATCCTGAAAAACTCTGAAAAAGAGGCAGATTTTACATGAAAAATCCTGGAAAACAGTTCCGAACAGTCTGAAAACTGATAACGATTTCTGAATCCTTTATTGAGGAAAAATATATGGGAAACTATAATCGGAGACAGATCAGAGAAAAGGATGTGAAAAGCAATGAAGAAGAATTACATGAAAGTTTCAGTGTTTTCCGTAGCAGCAGTACTGGGAGTGTGGATTGTGGGAAGTGCGCTGAACTGTTTTAATCCTACTTTTATTCCATCGGTAAAAGATGTGCTGGATGCTTTCCGAAATCTGTGGGAAAACGGCTATAAAGGCTATCCCCTTATGTACCATATAGCTGCAAGCATGAGACGACTTGGAATTGCGATGCTGCTGGTGTTTATCGTAGGAACAGCTCTTGGGATCGCATGTGGAATGAACCGTAAGATCCTGGCAGCGGTAGATCCTTTTATCCAGTTTTACCGGGCACTGCCGCCGTTGGCTTATAATACGCTGATCGTACTTTGGATGGGAATCGGCGATGGGTCAAAGATCATGCTTCTGTTTCTCAGCGGATTTGCTCCATTATTTATTCAGATCGTGTTTGGAGTTCAGAAGGTGCCGCAGGACCGGATCAATGGAGCAAGATCCCTGGGAGCAGGAAATTTCGTGATCTTCCGGGATGTGATCCTTCCATCCGTTCTGCCGGATATCCTTACCGGACTTCGTACAGCTGTTGGTGTTTCCTATGCAACGCTGGTGGCAGCGGAAATGATCGCATCTGCATCTGGACTTGCGTGGATGGTGCTGGATGCCAGCAAATATATCCAGTACGCAACGGTCTATGCAGGGATTTTTATTATGGGAGGAATTGCACTGCTGATTGACGGCGGACTCAAGCTTCTGATTCGAAAAGCAATGCCGTGGCAGGAAACAATATAAAGACAAAGGAGAAAAAATATGAAAATAAAAAGAATTTTAACTGCGACGGCAGCTGCAGCACTGGTTATAACATCTGTGTTTGCGGGAGGAAATTTCAAAGAAGTACAGGCAAAAGATAATGATACACCGAAAAAGATTACATTAGGATACTGGGAATCACCAAATGGAGAGCTGCTTACAAAAGAATCAGGTGGAACACTATCTGGAAATTGTAGAACTTACAGAGGCAAAAGATAAGCTTCCTCACCAGCTCTCAGGTGGTATGCAGCAGAGAGCTGCCATTGCAAGAACGCTGGCAACAGAGCCGGAGTTTGTTTTGCTGGATGAGCCGTTCAGTGCCCTTGATGCGCTGACAAGGGAAAAAATGCAGGAGCATATACGGAAAATATGGGAGGAAACAGGAAGCACGTTTCTGTTTATCACCCATGATGTGGATGAGGCATTGCTGCTCGGAAAGCGCCTGGTCGTAATGCAGGGAAATCCGGGACGGATCGTTTCAGATTATAAAAATCCTTTGAACAAATATGAAAATATAGATTATGAGCAGTTGAGACAGACAAAGGAATACTGGAAGATTCGCCAGAAGCTGATCGGACAGATCCAGAATGACGAAGAGAAAAAAGCAGAAAAACTGATTCAATTCGGCTAGAAAGAAGGCATAAAAATGAGCAGGGATAAAAAGGTACTGGTGCTTGGAATCGACGGAATGGATTTCAGGATCACAAAGAAATTTCTGGATGAGGGAAAACTTCCAAATATAAAAAAATACCTTGAGAGGGGAGCTGCAAGAACAGGACTGGATATGCTGGGAGCAATCCCGACGATCACTCCGCCCTGCTGGACAACACTAGCAACCGGAGCTTATCCGGGAACCCACGGAATCACCTGTTACTGGAGACAGTCTCCGGATTCTCTGGATGCTGTAGTCTATAATATGGACTCCAGATTCTGCAAGGCAGAGCAACTGTGGAATGTAACTGCGAAAGAAGGAAAAAAGACACTGGTATGGCACTGGCCGGGTTCTTCATGGCCGCCGTCCCTGAAAAGTGAAAATCTCCATGTGGTAGATGGAACCCAGCCAGGTTCCGTAAATATGGGAATTGCCCAGATGGACTGGGAGAAGGTGGTGATCGCATCTACAAGAATAAAAAAAGCGGAGTATCTTCCAAAGGTGGAGCGAAAACAGGGCGTTGGATGTGTGATCGATGATCTTTCCGCACTGCAGGCCGGTGATGAAGACGATGAGATGATGGAACTGTGGTGGGGCGATGAAGCACGGGAAGGAAAAGAAATCCGTACATATGTCCATGACCTGGATGATACGGAGATGATGATCGGGGCAAAGGTTGCCTATGATATGGTATCTTCGCCTGTTGTACCGGCAGAAGGGTGGAAGCAGGCACCTGAGAATGCGTTGGAATTTACAGTTATTCTCTGCAAGGGAGAAATAAAAAGACCGGCGCTGATCCTGAAAGGAGAAGCCGGAATATATGACAGAGTGCAGATCTACGAGAGCAAAGCAACAGAAAGATTTCTTGTGGAACTGAAGGCCGGAGAAATGAAGAGTGGGATCGTGGACGATGCGGTAAAGAATGGAAGAACAAAAAAAGCCTGCCGTTCCTGGAAACTTCTTACACTTACTCCGGATGGAGCCAGGGTAAAACTGTGGGTCAGCAATGCACTGGATGTGGAAAATGATACGTTATGGCAGCCCAAAAGTCTGTACAAAAATGTGACAGAGAATGTTGGACCGGTACCGCCGGTCAGCCTGATCGGTGGCGAGGATGAAGAACTGGCGGAAGAAATCTTTCTGCCCTCCTGGGAAATTTATAATAAGTGGCAGGCAGACAGCTTAAAGTATCTGATCGACAGGGAGGATTATAAGATTATTTTTTCCCATCTTCATAATGTGGATTGTGCTGGACATCAGTTCTGGCATCTGGCAAAAACTCTGGAACCATGGAAACATACTGATGAAAAGTTCTATCAGAAACTGATCGAGAAAGTTTATGAACAGACAGATGAGTATCTGGGGGAATTTTATGAATATCTGGACAATGGCTGGGATATTTTTATTGTGTCGGATCATGGACTTCTGGTGGGCGAGAATGTTCCACCGATCCTGGGTGAATATGGAGGACTGAATCTGGGGGTAATGGAAGAGCTTGGATATACTGTGAGAAAGAAGGATGCGGACGGAAATCCGGTGGATGAGATCGACTGGGAGAAGACCAGAGCGATTCAGATACGAAGCAATTATATTTATATCAATCTGAAAGGAAGAGATAAATACGGAATTGTAGAGGAGAAGGACAAGTATGATCTGGAGGAACAGATCATTTCGGATCTCTATTCTTACAGGGATCAGGCAACTGGAAAGCGTGTGGTGGGAATTGCCATGCGAAATAAGGACAGTGTTGTGCTGGGACTTGGCGGTGCAGAGTGCGGCGATATTGTTTTTACGATCAATGAAGGTTTTAACCGGCTTCATGGAGATGGATTATCGACTGCCGAAGGATATGCACAGACGTCAGTTACTCCTGTTTTTCTGGCAGCAGGGGAGGATATTAAAGAAGGAACGATCACGGACAGAGTGATCCGGCAGGTGGATGTGGCGCCTACCATTGCGGAAATCCTCGGAGTGCGAAAGCCCGAACAGTGCGAGGGCGCGCCAGTTTATCAAATATTAAAGAAATAAAAGATCCTGAAGAGATTTTTCGTCCTGGCTCTTGACAAAAGGAAAATTTGGTAAGATAGTAAATCTGATACTTCATAAGTGGCGGCTTTCAGGCTGTCAGAAAATAATAAAATGATTTATAAATATCAGATAAAAAGGATGGAAACAGATTATGATACCAAAGGACCCGGTAATGCTTTTAAGTTACGTAAATACACAGCTGAGGGATTTTTACAGATCCCTGGACGCTTTCTGCGAGGACAGAGGGCTTGACAGAAAAGAACTGGAAGATAAGCTCGATATGATCGATTATGCTTATGATCCGGCTGTGAATCAGTTTGTATAAAAAATCAGGAACAGGAAAAGGTGACGATGATATTAGAAGAAGTTTTTCAGAAGATAACAGAGATATGCAGGAGAAATGGAGCTTCAAGGGTAATTCTTTTCGGTTCCAGAGCTAAGGGGACTGCGAGGGATAGAAGTGATATAGATATTGCTGTATGCGGGGTTTCTGATATGGAAAAACTTCAGGAAGAGATCGAGGATATCCCGACTTTATATACGATAGATCTGGTAGATCTGGACACCTGTGAAAATCAGTTGCTGTTGGAGGATATAGAGCAGTATGGACGAAAAATTTACGAAGAGGTATGAATCCTTTAAAAATTCTCTTGCTTCATTAACTGAGGCGAGACAACGTGATATGGAAGATTCCTTTGTATTAAGTGGTACAAGTGCGAAATTCAGCATTACCTTTGATCTTGCCTGGAAAGTAATGAAAGATATTCTGGTTCAGTATTATGCGATCACCGGTTTTGTTGCAGGATCACCAAGAGAAGTTTTGAGAGAGTCGTTTAAGGCAGAGCTGATCCAGGGCGATGAATGGATGGATATGCTGAAAGTCCGTAATCAGCTGGCACATGATTATGACGGAGTTATTGTGAAAAAATACTGTCATATCATAGTTGACGAATACATTGGAAAATTTGAAGAATTTCAGAGAAAAGTGGATTCATTGTTTTACAATATATAGAGAACAGAAAGAAGCACCCGTTTCGGATAGTACAATTCCGAAGCGGGTATTTTTATGCGAAAAATAGGAAAAACAGAAGAAAATAAATTAGCTTGGCAAATCAATTGACAGATTTTAATTGGTGATAAAAGAAACTATAAATCTTAAAAAAGTGTAAAATTCACAAAAACCAGTTGCATTTTTTGTGCAGATATATATTATATATAGTTAGCCGACTAATCAAAAAAGATACTTCTGCCTGAAAGATAAGAAATAAAAAGCAGAAGTTCTGATGGAGGAAGGGAGTGACAGAGTGTTTTGTGAGGAGGACGATGAGAAAGAGAAGCAGAGCAGTTTTTTATCTCTGTTTATGAAGGTGGACCGTCACTTTATGACGAAATGTTTTGGACAGATGCAGGAACTTGGCATTTATCCGGGACAGATCCCGGTTCTGGGACTTGTTGCCAAGAAGGATGGCTTAAGTCAGAGGGAGCTGGCAAAGATCCTGCATATCAAGCCGCCTACGGTAAATGTATCGATACAGAGACTGGAGAAAGCAGGTTTTCTTTATAAGAAACCGGATGAAAAGGACCAGCGTGTGACCAGGATCTACATGACAGAAAAGGGAAAGGAAATCAAGGCAAAAGCACTGGAACGGATCCATAAAAATGAGGCTGTGATGATGGAAGGCTTCAGTGAGGCGGAACAGTGCCTGCTTCGGAGATTTCTGGAGCAGATCCTTGTAAATATCGAAAAGATCCAGCCGGAGGAAGCCATAGAAAAGCTTCAGCCGGAGGACATGACAGAAAGGAAGGAACAGAAACGTGATTAAACTGATGAAATATCTGAAACGATCTGCAGGTTACATCGTACTCATCATTGCGCTTCTTTTTCTTCAGGCATACTGTGATCTGTCTCTGCCGAATTACACATCAAATATCATTAATGTGGGAATTCAGCAGAACGGTATTGAAGACAGTGTTCCTGAGAAGATCAGAAAGACGTCCATGGACAGTCTGAAGCTGTTTATGGAAGAGGATGATGCGAAAACTGTGGATGGATTTTATGAGGAAGAGGGAGATGATCTGGTATTAAAGGATAAAATCTCCAAAGAAGACAGAGAAGAACTCAACGATATCTTCGGCAAACCGATGGTGATTGTTTCTACTCTGACGTCCGACAGTGAGGAATCAAAGGCAGCTCTTGCAAAAATGGGAATCCCGGAAGGGACTGATCCACTGGCGGCTCTTTCTCAGATGCCTGCAGAGGCTCTGGCTGCTGTGAAGGAGCAGGTCGGAGAAAAGATCGACAAGATGCAGGAATCCATCATCACACAGGCAGGTGTTTCCTATGTTCGTGCAGAATATGAAGCTATGGGTGAAGATGTGGATGCCATACAGATGGATTACATGAAAGCAACAGGTATCCGCATGGTGCTGATGGCACTGGTCACTATGATGGCTGCAGTATGTGTGGTATTTCTTTCGTCCAGAGTTGCTGCATCTATGGGACATGATCTCCGTGGACTGGTTTATAACAAAGTCATAGGTTTTTCCAGCAGAGAGTACCATAAGTTTTCAACAGCATCCCTGATCACACGATGCACGAACGATATCCAGCAGATCCAGCAGGTAATGGCTATGATGTTCCGTATCGTGCTTTACGCGCCGATCCTTGGAATCGGTGGTGTGATCCGCGTGCTTCAGAGAGATTCCTCCATGACATGGATCCTTGGGGTGGCCATTGTACTGATCATGGCATTTATGGCAATGCTGTTCAGGATCGCAATGCCGAAATTTACAGCCCTGCAGACCATGGTAGATAAGCTGAACCTGGTAACAAGAGAAATCCTTACCGGTATTCCGGTTATCCGTGCATTCAGCCGTGAAAAACATGAGGAGGAGCGTTTTGAGGATGCAAATATCACTCTGACGAAGACAAACCTCTTTGTAAACCGTTGTATGACATTTATGATGCCGGTGATGATGCTGATCATGAACGCAGTTTCCGTACTAACCATCTACAGCGGTTCTTATGCGGTAGACAGCGGAAGCATGCAGGTTGGTGATGTAATGGCGTTTATCCAGTATGCAATGCAGATCATCATGTCATTTTTGATGATCACAGCCATGTCCATTATGCTTCCAAGAGCAAATGTATCTGCACGTCGTATCAATGAGGTGCTGGAAACAGAAGTAAGTGTTCATGATCCGGAGAATCCGGTACAGCCTTCTGAGAATGTGAAAGGTACAGTGGAATTCGATCATGTAAGTTTTGCTTATCCGGAAGCAGGAGAGAATGTTATTACAGATATTTCCTTTAAGGCAGAACGTGGCGAGACCGTGGCAATCATCGGAAGCACCGGAAGCGGTAAGAGTACGCTGATCAACCTGATTCCACGTTTCTATGATGCAACAGAAGGATCTGTAAAAGTAGACGGTGTGGATGTCCGGGAAATGACACAGAAAGATGTCCGTGACAGGATCGGATATGTTCCGCAGAAGGGCGTGCTTTTCTCAGGAACCATTGATTCCAATATCCGCTACGGTAAGACAGAAATCTCAGAAGACGCGGTGAAAAAAGCAGCAGAGGTTGCACAGGCTACGGAGTTTATCGACACAAAACCGGAGGGCTATGGATCTCCGATCGCACAGGGCGGAAGCAATGTTTCCGGTGGTCAGAAGCAGAGACTTTCCATTGCCAGAGCTATCGCAAAAGATCCGGAGATCTTTATCTTTGATGACAGCTTTTCCGCACTGGATTTCAAAACAGACAGTACACTTCGGAAAGCGCTGAAAGAACATACAAAAGAAGCAACAACCATTATCGTGGCACAGCGTATCAGTACGATCTTAAATGCAGATAAGATCCTTGTACTGGACGATGGACATATGGCAGGGATCGGAAGCCATAAGGAGCTGATGAAATCCTGCGAGGTATATCGCCAGATTGCTATGAGTCAGTTATCAGAGGAGGAATTGGCATGAGTCAGCAGAGAAGAAGAGGCCCGATGGGCGGACACGGAATGCAGCCAACAGAGAAGGCCAAGGACTTCAAAGGCTCCATGAAAAAGCTCTTTGGCTATATGGGCAGATATAAATTCCGTTTTATCCTGATGTTTATCTTTGCAGTGGCAGGAACTGCTTTTAATATTGCAGGTCCGAAGATCCTTGGAAAAGCCACTACAGAGCTGTATAAAGGCCTGGTTGCCAAGGTAAATGGTACAGGCGGAATTGATTTTGACAAGATCGGAATGATCCTTCTGTGGACGTTGGGATTGTATGTGGCAAGTGCATGCTTTTCCCTGATCCAGGGTTTTGTCATGACGGGGATTTCCAATGATGTCACGTACAATCTCCGAAAAGATATCTCAAAGAAGATCAACCGTCTGCCAATGAATTATTTCGAGAGCCGGACAAACGGTGAGATCCTTTCCAGGGTGACAAACGATGTGGATACCCTGCAGATGAGTATCAACCAGAGTATGACCCAGCTGATCACATCCGTAACCACATTGATCGGTGTATTTATCATGATGCTTTCCATCAATGTGTGGATGACTCTGGCAGCACTTCTGATCCTGCCGATTTCCATGTTTATCATCAACAAGGTGATGAAACATTCACAGAAATATTTCCAGGCACAGCAGGAGTATCTTGGAAAAGTAAACGGCCAGGTAGAGGAGAACTTCGGTGGTCATGATGTAGTAAGAGTGTTCAATAAAGAACAGGACGTGCTCAAAGAATTTGAGCGTGATAATCAGAAGCTTTATGAGTCTGCATGGAAATCCCAGTTCTTTTCCGGAATGATGATGCCGATCATGCAGTTTGTAGGAAACCTTGGCTATGTGATGGTGGCACTTCTTGGAGGCGTTTTTGCCATCAGGGGAACCATTGAGGTTGGAGATATTCAGTCCTTTTTCCAGTACATCCGTAACTTTACACAGCCGATCCAGCAGATCGCACAGGTTACAAACCTTCTGCAGTCTTCCGCGGCAGCTTCTGAGCGGGTATTTGAATTTCTTGAGGAGCCGGAGGAAGAACTTCAGCCGGAGAATCCGGATTCTATTGAGGGACTGGAAGGAAATGTACAGTTTGAGCATGTAAAATTCGGCTACAACCCGGATAAGATCATTGTAAATGATTTTTCCGCGGATGTGCATGACGGTCAGAAGATCGCTATCGTAGGACCGACCGGTGCCGGAAAGACAACCATGGTCAAACTTCTGATGCGTTTCTATGATGTAAACGGCGGAAGTATCAAGGTTGACGGTCATGATGTCCGTAATTTCAACCGCAGTAATCTCCGTGAGATGTTTGGAATGGTGCTGCAGGATACCTGGCTGTTCTCCGGAACCATTATGGAAAATATCCGTTACGGAAGACTGGATGCAACCGATGAAGAGGTGATCGCAGCTGCAAAAGCGGCTCATATCCACAACTTTATCATGCAGCAGCCTGGCGGCTATCAGATGGTTCTGGATGAGGAGACCAGCAACGTTTCCCAGGGCCAGAAGCAGCTGCTCACCATTGCAAGGGCGATCCTGGCGGACAATAAGATCCTGATCCTGGATGAGGCCACATCTTCCGTAGATACCAGAACCGAGATGCAGATCCAGAAGGCCATGGATAACCTGATGAAGGGCAGAACCAGCTTTGTCATTGCCCACAGACTTTCCACCATTAAGGATGCTGATCTGATCCTGGTTATGAAAGACGGAGATATTATTGAACAGGGCAATCATGAAGAACTGCTGGCACGAAAAGGATTTTATGCGGATCTTTATAACAGTCAGTTCGAGAAAAAAGAGGCACAGGCATAAGCTGATAGAAAGACAAAGTGTTATTATATAAAAAAAGAGCGAAGCGGATTCCGAACGTCCGCTTCGCTTTTTTACTCTATACATCCGTTCCGCTTTCAGGTATAATTCTGTAGTAAGGACTCTGAAACAGGGCTTTCAAAAAAGGCTCCGGAGTATCTATAAAAAATGAAAGAAACGGGAGGATTTACCATGATCATAACAACAACACCATCGGTAGAGGGAAGAGCAATCCGTGAATATAAAGGAATCGCATTTGGAGAAGTGATCACAGGAGTGAATGTTATCAAGGACCTTGGCGCAGGTCTTCGGAATTTTTTCGGCGGAAGAAGTGCCGGATATGAGGAAGAGCTTCAGAAAGCCAGAGAAGAGGCACTGAAAGAGCTGGAGCAGCGCGCGGCAGCAATGGGAGCCAACGCAGTGATCGGTGTGGATATCGATTATGAGGTGCTTGGCGCAGACAATGGCATGCTGATGGTTACAGCAAGCGGAACAGCGGTAGTGGTGGATTAAGGCGTATGGCAGCAGTAAAAAACGGACGGGAATATCTTACACATGTGACAGAAACTCTGCGTCACCGGATCACTCAGCTGAATGATTCCATAGAAGCAGGTCAGAAAGAAATCGAAGGGATGCACGAGTACTACTGGGAAAACTACACAGAGATGGATCAGTACGGCTATGAGAACTTTGATAACCAGCAGGCACTTCTCCATGAGATCAATGCAAGCAATGAGAAGATCGAGCTGCGCCGTAGGTTCCGGAAAATGATGGATTCTCCATTTTTTGGAAGAGTAGATTTCTGTTATGAGGGCGACTATGAGCCCGAGATCTTTTATATCGGAATTGCAAACCTTGCGGAGGAAAACGGTGGCCTTCCACTGATCTATGACTGGAGAGCACCGGTGTCCGGACTGTTCTATGATTTTGACAAAGGGCCGGCATCCTATCAGGCACCTCTGGGGGAAATCCATGGAGACATTGCTGCCAAGTGGCAGTATAAGATCCGTGGTGGAAAAATGATCTATGAGTTTGAAAGTGATGTGAAGATCGATGATGAGATCCTGAAGGCAGAGCTTGGAAGTAACGGAGATGTACAGCTGAAAAACATTATCCGCACCATTCAGAAAGAGCAGAATGCCATTATCCGAAACACTTCGGACCGGATCATGGTGATCCAGGGAGCTGCAGGAAGCGGCAAGACATCCATCGCCCTGCACAGGATCGCCTATCTTCTCTATCATGACAGGAAAAATCTGAAATCTTCTTCTGTGCTGGTGCTTTCACCCAACGGAGTGTTCTCGGATTATATTTCCCATATTCTGCCGGAGCTTGGAGAAGAGAATATCCGGGAGATGAGCTTTGATCTTTTTGCCTATAAGAGACTGAAAAATACAGTGTCAGACTGCGAAGACCGCTACGATCTGATCGAGCGACAGATCGCAGGATCGTGCGATGAGAAACTTCTGAAGGAAAAACAGTCCCGGGATTTTCTGGACCGCATGGAAGGGTATCTGGTAGAACTGGAAGACAGCCTTATGAATTTCCGGGATGTGGAACATCGTGGTGTAGTCAAAAAAGAACAGGAGATCATCGAGCTCTTTTACTTTAAATTTATGGATATCCCGCTGCTTTCCAGAATGGATGCAGTGGCGGAGTATTTCATTGATGAGGTGGAAACGCTGAAGGGATTTGACCTTCCGGAGGAAGAGCGGGAGGCAGTGAAGAGCCGTTTTTACCGGATGTACGAGACGAGAGACCTTTATGTTCTGTACAATCGTTTCCTGAGGCAGGAGGGATTTCCGGCGCTTCCACAGGTACAGTACGAAAAAAGAAAGCTTCGTTATGAGGATGTGTATCCGGTTCTGTATCTGAAATACCGGTTGGAAACCCAGCAGGAGGACAGTGGTGTCCGTCACCTGATCGTAGATGAGATGCAGGATTATTCCAGGATCCAGTATCTGATCATCCAGAAGCTTTTTAAATGTAAGATGACGATCCTTGGAGACCGGGAGCAGACCATGGACGGGGATCAGCAGGATGTACTCACATTCCTTCCGAAGATCTTTGGAAAAGATATCCGCAGGATCGTGATGAACAAGAGCTACCGTAACACTATTGAGATCGCTTCTTATGCAAATCAGCTTGCCGGGATCACAGAAGTGGAACTGTTTGAGCGTCATGGAAAACCGGTGGAGGAAAAAGAATTTCCGGGACTTATCGAGGCATTGGAGCGCGTGGTGAAGGAACTGAAACTGGAGAAGCAGGCAGTGACGGAAACTGAAGCAGACAGAATGGAAATGGCAGATATGGAGACAGCCGGTGCGGAAGGCCAGGAAGAATTTTCTTACGAGACAGCAGCGGTGATAACGAGAACTGCAGATGAGGCAAGAGAAGCATACTATATCCTTCAGAAAAAACTGGAAGCAGAAGGATTTGATACAAAGGAGCGGCTGTCCCTGCTTCACAGAGACAGTACAAACTTCAAAAAAGGTCTTACGGTTACCACCTTTTATATGGCAAAAGGCCTGGAATTTGACCAGGTATTTTCGGTATTTCCGGGAGCAGACCGAAGCCCTATCGTGCAGAGAGCCAGATATATTGCGGCAACCAGAGCGCTTCATGAATTGTATATGTATGAAATAACAGAATAAAAAATAATACAAAACGCTGTAAAAGGAAATCGTGGTACAAAATTCCTTTTACAGCATTTTTTGATGATTTTTTGATAAAGAATCAAAAGATATAATAGAGTTGTTCTATTTCATGTTTTCACAGAAGATTTCTTCCATAGATCCGGTAAGCGGAACACCAAGTTTCCGTAAGGTTCCGTCCAGAGCGTGGAAAACGTCGCGTACATTGTAGAAAGTTGCATTGTTTCCCATGTGGCCGATGCGGATGACCTTGCCTGCGAGAACGTCGAAAGAACCTGCAAGCATGATGTTGTAGTCTTTTTTGACTCCGTCCAGGATCGCAGCGGCTGTGGTGCATTCCGGAACTTCAAAAACAGTTACAGTGCTGGAATAGCCGCTGTGGAGATACAGCTTAAGTCCGGCTCCTGTAATGGCCTTTCGGGAGGCTGCGGCGATTTTGGCATGGCGTGTAAGGATCCCGGGATCATCGGCAATGTTGTCAATAGCAGCCCGCAGGCCATAGATATCGCTGATCGGCATGGTATATGGAAACCATTTTTCTTCATAATAATGTGCAAAGGTTGTGAGATTTGCGTAGAAAGAAGCAATGGGTGTCTTTCTTTCAGTCATTGCCTTCTTTGCATCGCTGCTGACTACAACAAAGGTAAGTCCCGGAGGTGCGGATACCACCTTCTGTGATCCGCCGCACATGATATCAATCTGACATGCATCAATGTTCAGTGGTTCGCCGAAAGAAGCAGAGACAGAATCTACAACGGTAAGGATTCCATATTTTTTAAGAACGGGACAGATGGCAGCGACATCGTTGAGCATACCACTTGGAGTATCGCCGTGAACTACGGTTGCATATTTGTAGTCATGGTTATCTGCAAGAAAATCTTCCAGTTCCTTCACATCGAGGGTATTCCGGTAATCTCGGGTATAAAGTTCCGGTTTGCCTCCGTACATGGAAACAAAATCGGCAAAGCCTTTTCCATAGATACCATTGTCGAGAACGAGAACCTTATCTCCAGGCTCAGTCATGGAAGCGATGGCAGCCTCCAGACCAAGAATACCCTCACCACTTAAGATGAGGGTTTCATTGGAGGTGTGGAGAAGAGCGCTGATCTTCTCACAGGTTTCTTTATAAAATTCGACAAAATCTTCGTCCAGATCCGGGTTGGTGCATTCCAGGCTTCTTGCCAGACGGACATTTTCTGCGACCTGTGTAGGTCCCGGTGTCATGATCTTATACATAAACTCACCTCTTGTTTTCTTTGGTTATTTATTTTTTTAATCCGGTTTTTCTTGCTGCAAGGTTTAATGGTGTGATCACTACGAGAACGATAACTGCTGCAACTCCAATCTGTACTAGGTTTCCAGGAATAGAAGATACAGGTGCCAGAGGGTTTCCGTAGATGATAACTTCTGCGATGTAGTAACCGACAACCTTGATCACGCAGGCTGCTGCGATGGCGATCACATACCATTTCATGCTCTGATGTTTGTGGTCTTCTGTGATTTTACCTACGGTGAATCCCATGATGCCTACGATGATAAGGGTAAATGGTGCCCAAAGGGTCCAGCCGGAGAGAAGGTCGAACAAGCCCATTCCGATTCCGCCTGCGATGGCTCCGGTTTTCTTTCCAAATAAAATGGCACCGATGAAGAGCGGTACATTTCCAAGGTGGATCAGTCCGCCGTTGGCTGCAATTGGAAGCTTGACATTAATAAATGCTGTGAAGATATAAGTCAGTGCAACAAATACGGCTGTGATGGTGAGAAACTGAACAGATGAAAGTTCCTGATCGGTTCCCTGAGATGTCTGAACTGCTTTTTCCATAGTTATGAATCCTTTCCCGAAAACATCTTTATATAGATGTCCTCTTTTCATATGTTTTTGGTTGGATATACTTTACAACATGAGTGTATACGAATAAAGACACAATTATCGAAAAAAAAAAGGGGACAGATTAAAAGAAAACAGAAATTCTGTATCGGAGACGTAAAACCGGAAATACAGAATCTGATGTGGAATGGAATAAGATAGGCACATCTGGGGAGATTATAATATAGGAAGAAGTCTGTACGGAACAGGATATTTGTTTACAGGATATTCATAAAGTACAGGGAGAAATCAATTGACAAAGTTGTAATAAAATCGTAAAATGTAGCAAAGAGTGTGTTCAGGAGTGAATATTCCGGACACACTTTGTGACTGATGATGATTATGAGGAGGATACTATGAAGAATAAAAAATTTATCGCACTTTTAGCTATGACTGTTGCTCTCTCTGGTGTCATGACTGCATGTAGTTTCGGAGGTGGAAAAGAGGACAGCGTGGTTGTGGAGTCTACTCCTACTCCTACACCTGCGAAGAAAGCGACAGCTACACCGACTGTTGCGGCAGATGCACAGAACACAACCTACACATCCAAGGATAAATCCGTAGCGATTAAGCTTCCGGATGCAACCTGGGCTAATAAATCCGATGAGACAGATATGTTAAGCTTTGAGTCTCCGGATCAGGGTAAAATTCTGATCCTTCACGGTTCTGGTGCAGATCTGGAGTCTGCGGTAATTCCGAATTCACAGGATATGGCCGTTTCCATGACACAGGCAGAGAACATGGTCAATGGAACCGATTTTGAGATCCAGGATTATAAGTCAGACCAGAAAGATGGAATCAATATCTATTCCTACACTGTAAAATACAAGGATACAACCAAGAGTGATGGTTATGTATATGCCATCAATAAATATTTTGTAAATGACAGCGAGTATTACAGCCTTGTGGCATCTGTTAAAAAAGAGGATGCTCTGAAAAAGGTTCAGGAGTCTGTCGACAGCTTTGCAATCCTTGGTGATTCCACTTTGAAGAGTGCGGCAAATGGTTCCGCAGCCAAGACTGCCGGTAAAGATAATGCAGCAGCTTCCTCTGACGGAAGTGCATCTGCAGATGGTAATGCAGCAGCTTCTTCTAACGGAACAGCAGCAGATGGAACTGCAGCTGCCGATGGAAGCACATCTACAGACGGAAGTGCAGCATCTGATGGAACATCTACAGACGGAAGCAGTACATCTGACGGTTCTTCCGATGGAACTGCATCCACTGACAGCAGCTCCTCCGGTGCTATTGTAAATGGCGGATTTACAGATGAGCAGCTTGGCAACACAGATGAGACAAGAACTATTTACAGAAACTCCGATGGTAAACCACGTGTTATCGTTCCGGACGGAAACGGTGCATGGATGGATAACGAAGGAAACCGTTTCACCTTCTCTTCTCAGTATGACTGTGATGTATATGAAGAGGATGGAACAAGCTTCTACTGGCACGGTGAGGCTGCAGACGTATACTATATGCCTGTACAGTAAAGCCTGGAGCAGCAGGAGATTCGGTTAGATAAGAAATCCGGGATCACAGCTTTTGTGGCTGCGGTCCCGGATTTTTTGTGTCATATTATGTCAGAGGCGTATACTTATACAGGAAGACATGGTATAATGTGAACGCTGCGGGCGATGGAACGCCCGGAAAATATTTGGAGGTTTTTATGGAAGCATACAGTGATTTCGCCAGAGTTTATGACATTTTCATGGACAATGTGGAATATGAAAAATGGGCGGAATATCTTATAGGAAGTCTTAAAGAATACGGAATTGAAGACGGGATCGTGCTGGAACTTGGCTGCGGGACCGGAGTGATGACGGAACTTCTGGCAGAGTCCGGTTATGATATGATCGGCGTAGATAATTCCGAGGAAATGCTGGGAGAGGCCATGGAAAAACGGGCAGAGTCCGGCCATGAGATCCTTTACCTGGAGCAGGATATGCGGGAGTTTGAACTTTATGGAACAGTACGTGCTATCGTCAGCGTCTGTGACTGTATGAATTATATTACAGAGGAAGAAGATCTGCTTACCGTATTTAAGCTGGTGAATAATTATCTTGATCCGGATGGAATTTTTATATTTGATATGAACACCCCGTATAAATACCGGGAAATGCTTGGAAATACTACCATTGCGGAGAACCGGGAAGAGGGAAGCTTTATCTGGGAAAATGAATTTGACGAGGAGACAGGGATCAACGTTTATGACCTGACTCTGTTTCTTCCAAGAGAAGACGGTCTTTATGAGAGAGACGAGGAGATTCATTACCAGAAGGCCTACGAGCCGGAAAAAATCCGGGAACTGCTTGAAAAGGCGGGACTGATTCCGCTGGCAGTTTATGATGCATACACCAAGGATGCACCGAAGCCAGACAGTGGAAGGCTGACTTTTGTGGCAAGAGAACATGGCAAGGGAATTTCGGCAGAAGAGAAATAAAGGAGGAAATTTTTTTATATGAGTGATTATATTGTAAGAGCAACAGCGGCAAACAGCCAGATCCGTGCATTTGCGGCTGTGACAACAGATATGGTGGAGACAGCGAGACAGAATCATAATACCAGCCCGGTGGCAACAGCGGCACTGGGACGTCTCCTTACCGGCGGAGCCATGATGGGAGCGATGATGAAAGGGGAAAAAGATCTTCTTACACTTCGTATCCACGCAGGCGGACCGCTGCAGGGGATTACGGTAACTGCAGATTCTCACGGAAATGTAAAAGGTTATGTAGGAAATCCGGATGTATGTATTCCAGCAAACAGCAAAGGCAAACTGGATGTTGCGGGAGCTGTGGGTGTAGGTTTTATGGATGTGATCAAAGATATGGGACTGAAAGAGCCGTATGTGGGTCAGGTTGCACTTCAGACTAGTGAGATTGCGGAAGACCTTACCTATTATTTTGCCACCAGTGAGCAGGTTCCGTCTGCAGTAGGACTGGGTGTGCTGATGAATAAGGATAATACGGTCCGTCAGGCCGGCGGCTTTATTGTGCAGCTGATGCCGTTTGCAGAGGAAGAAGTGATCGCAAAGCTTGAGGAAAACGTATCAAAGATCGATTCTGTTACCAGCCTTTTGGAGCAGGGCCATACACCGGAAAGTCTTCTTGAGAAAGTACTGGAAGGTTTTGACATCGAGATCAATGATACACTGCCCACACAGTTCCACTGCAACTGTTGCAGAGAACGTGTGGAAAAGGCGCTGATCAGCATTGGAAGAAAAGAGCTCAACGAGATGATCCAGGAAGGCAAGGACATTGAGATGAACTGTCATTTCTGCAATAAAAATTATAATTTTACAGTGGAAGATCTTAAGAGAATCATAAGAGAGTGCAAGCGATAAGCCGCAGGAGGAAGAAAAAATGAAGCATGGTTTTATCAAGGTGGCAGCAGCAACGCCGAGAGTTACCGTTGCAGACTGCAAGGCAAACGGGGAGGAGATCCTGAAAGCCATTCACGAAATGGAAAAAGAGCATGTCAAGCTGATGGTATTTCCGGAATTCTGTATCACAGGATATACCTGCCACGATCTTTTTCTCCAGAGATGTCTTCTGGACAGCGCGTGGGATGAACTTCTGCATATTGCAGACGAGACAAAAGAGACAGATGCCCTGATTTTTGTGGGACTTCCACTGCGTCACAGAGGCAAACTTTATAATGTGGCAGCTGCCCTGAATCATGGCCGTATCGTGGGATTTGTGCCGAAGACTCATATTCCCAATTATAATGAGTTTTATGAGCAGAGACAGTTCGCCGGTGCAGAGGAAGAAGATGTGGAATTTGTGGACTTCCTGAAAGGCGTGAAAAATGAGGAAGATGAGTTCTGGGATGAAATTCCTTTTGGAACAGAGCTGATCTTTGAGTGTGAGGAATTCCCGGAATTTACTGTTGCGGCAGAGCTCTGTGAGGATCTCTGGGTTCCGGCACCGCCAAGTATCCGTCATGCCATCAACGGTGCCCATATTATTGTCAATCTTTCAGCCAGTGATGAAATGGTAGGAAAAGATTCCTATCGTAGAACCCTGGTAAGCGGGCAGTCTGCGCGACTGATCTGCGGATATATTTACGCAAGCGCAGGAGAGGGCGAGTCCACCCAGGATCTTGTGTTTGGCGGACAGAATATGATCGCGGAAAATGGCTCCATGCTTGCGGAAAGCAGACGTTTTGAAAATGGTATCATCTACAGTGAGATCGATGTACAGAGACTGGCCGATGAGAGAAGAAGAATGTCCACGTATCCGGCGGTTTCCACCTGCAGCCATACAAGAGTTGGTTTTTCCGTAGAAGAGGAAGAAACCGAACTTACCAGAACGTATCCCCAGTATCCATTCGTTCCGTCTGTGAAGGAAGAACGTGATGAGCGTTGCGAGGAAATCCTGAATATTCAGGCCATGGGACTTAAGAAACGTATGGAACATATCCACAGCAAGAGTGCGGTGGTAGGGCTTTCCGGCGGACTGGATTCTACCCTGGCGCTTCTTGTAATGGCCCGTGCTTTTGACCGGATGGGAATGCCGAGAGAGCAGATCCACTGTGTGACCATGCCATGCTTTGGAACAACAGACAGAACCTATCAGAATGCATGTAAGTTAAGTTGCTGCCTTGGTGCAAAACTTACTGAGGTGAATATTAAAGAGGCGGTAAATGTACACTTCCGGGATATCGGACATGATCCGGACATCCACGATGTGACTTATGAGAACAGTCAGGCACGTGAGCGTACCCAGATCCTGATGGATACGGCAAACAAGGAAGGTGGAGTTCTTGTGGGAACGGGAGATCTTTCCGAGCTGGCTCTGGGGTGGGCAACCTACAATGGTGATCACATGTCCATGTATGGTGTGAATGCTTCTGTCCCGAAAACACTGGTACGTCATCTGGTACGTTATTATGCGGATACCTGCGGGGATGAGGAACTGAAAGAGGTTCTTCTGGATATCCTGGATACTCCGGTCAGCCCGGAGCTTCTGCCACCAAAAGATGGTAAAATCGCTCAGAAGACCGAGGATCTGGTAGGACCTTATGAGCTTCATGATTTTTATCTGTATTATATGCTGCGTGCAGGATTTACACCGGATAAAATTTATCGGCTTGCCTGCCTGACTTTTGAGGGAATTTATGATAAAGAGACGATACTGAAATGGCTGAAAACCTTCTACCGGAGATTTTTTGCCCAGCAGTTTAAGCGTTCCTGCCTGCCGGATGGTCCGAAGGTAGGTAGTGTGGCGCTTTCTCCAAGAGGAGACTTAAGAATGCCAAGTGATGCCAGTGCAAGAATCTGGCAGGATGTGTTGGAGAAGATTGAAATCTGAAAGTAAAAAGAAAAGCGGAGAGCTTAGGTGTTCTCCGCTTTTTTTACTGCGTCTGTGATGGCTGAAAGGAGTACCTGGGAGGTGTATTTCCGGTCTCCTGCATACTGAATGTCCTCCAGGGACTGGCTGGAATAGATCTGGCTTGCCAGAGAATCCAGAACCGGCTCCATGAGAGGGTAAGAAGCTTTTGTGGTTTCGCTTAAGTTTACCAGACGGATGGCTTTGATCTTGTCGGCGTTTACGGTGACTTCCACATCGAAGGTATTGTCATTAAGGGTGATGGAAGAGGTATATACGCCCGGTTTGTAGCGGGATTTTTCGCTGGCTGTATCACTGGCAGTTTTTCCGGGACCGAACATGAAGAAAAGGATAACAGCCAGAACAACAGCCAGAGCCAGAAAGACGGCTGTGTAGATGATCTCTTTCATATGTAGGACGATGATCCTGGTTTTGGAACTCATGGCGCACGCCTCCCGAAGCTTTTTATATAGTTTATTAAAGAGATGGAGAAATTATGCCAGAGCTCCCGTTCTATAGGAACAGGATTTGTGGTATGATAGGGGTACTTTAGACGGATCAGGAGGAAACAGATGTCTTTACAGTTTATTATAGGAAGTTCCGGAAGCGGAAAATCCTGTTATGCATATCAGAATATCATAGAACAGGCCGGACTGCATCCAGAGAAGCTTTTCATTGTGATCGTGCCGGAACAGTTTACCATGCAGACCCAGAAGACGCTGGTGGAGATGAGTCCGGGAAAAGGAATCCTGAATATTGATATTTTAAGTTTTGAGCGTCTGGCATATCGCGTGCTGGAGGAAGTTGGTGGAGACAGCCGTATGCTTCTGGAAGAAACAGGTAAGAGTATGGTGCTCCAGAAGATGGTCCAGCAGCATGGAAAGGAGCTTTCCTACCTGGGAGGCCAGATGCGTAAGGCGGGATATCTGGATGAAGTGAAGTCCATTTTGTCGGAGTTTATGCAGTACGATATCCGGGACAGTGAGATCCAGGAGATGATCGAGGATTCCAGTGACAGAGCATTGCTTCAGATGAAACTGAAAGATGTATCTGTTCTTTATCAGGCTTTTATCGGGTATCTGAAAGATCATTATATGACAGGTGAAGAAGTGATGGACGCTCTGGAAAAAGCCCTTCCTTTTTCAAAAAAGATGAAAAACAGTGTTCTTCTTTTGGATGGATACACCGGTTTTACGCCCATTCAGATGCGGGTGGTGGGAGAGCTGCTTGCTGTCTGTGAAAAAGTGATGGTGACGGTGACTATGGATGCAACCGAGAATTTAAGCACCAGAGGGAAGCCCTATCAGCTTTTTTATATGAGCCGTCAGATGATCCACGGACTTTCGGAACTGACTAGGGATATTGAGGAATCGATCCTTTTGAAAGATGTGAGAAAATCCCGGTTTTCCCAGGCACCGGCTCTTCATTTTCTGGAAAAAAATATCTTCCGTTACCGGAAAAACGTATATAAAAAGAAGCAGGATGAGATCTGTATGTTTTCCGCAACGAGTCCTCTGAAAGAGATGGAAGAAACTGCCCGGCGGATTGCCAGACTTGTCCGTGAAAAAGACTGCCGTTACGGTGAGATCGCGGTGATCACCGGTAACCTGGAGGAGTACGGAAATCTTGCGAAGCAGGTGTTTACAGCAGCCGGGATCCCGTATTTCATTGATGAGAAACATACGGTTCTGATGAATCCTTTTGTGGAATATTTCCGTGCGGCACTTGAGATGGCAGTGCAGGATTTTTCCTATGAGAGTGTATTCCGTTATCTCCGGTGCGGGATGTCCTGCGTGACCAGGGAGGAAGCAGATCTTCTGGAGAATTATGTGCTGGCTCTTGGCATCCGTGGATTTAAGAAATGGGATGAAGTATGGGTGCGTATTTACCGGGGGATGCCGCCGGAGAGCATTCAGAGGCTTAATGAGATCCGGGAGCGGTTTGCGGATGAGACCAGGGAGCTGGCGTTAAGTTTTAAAGGCGGGAAGAAGACGGTACGGGAATACTGTACCATTCTCTATGAGTTTGCCCTGAAGAGCCAGGTGCAGCAGAAACTGAAACATCAGGAACTGAAATTTAAGGAACAGGGCGACAAGGCCATGGAGAAGGAGTATGCTCAGATATACGGGATCGTTATGGAACTTCTGGACAACATGGTGGAGATCCTGGGTGAGGAGACAGTGAGCCGCCAGGATTTCCGGCAGCTTCTGGAGACCGGTCTTAATCAGGCCAAAGTAGCATTGATTCCTCCAAGTATGGATCAGGTACTTGTGGGAGATATGGAGAGAACCAGGCTGAAAGATATCCGTGCACTGTTTTTTGTTGGAGTCAATGAGGGGAATATCCCCAAGAATACTTCCGGTGGGGGAATTTTGACTGAGCTTGACCGGGAATTTTTTCAGGATCAGGGGATACAGCTGGCACCTGGTCCGAAAGAGCTGATGAATACGCAGAGATTTTATCTCTATCTGAATATGACCAAGCCGAGAGAACTTCTCTGCCTTTCTTTCTGTCAGTCGGACAGTCAGGGAAAGGCTTTAAGCCCGGCATTTCTGATTAATAATATCCGGGAAATGTTTCCGGAAATGGAGATCCGGCAGTGTGGGGAAGCGCAGGACTCCATGGAGCTTCTGGAACTTCCGGGAATCAGTCTGGATTATCTGCTGAAAGGTCTTGCGGGAGAATCGTATCGGGATGATGCAGTGTTCCAGGAACTGTACAGCTGGTACCTTCAGAGTCCGGAATATAGGACACTTGTGAAACGGCTGACAGAAGTATCTTTTTCGGAACGTCCGTCGGATATGATCGGAAAAACGGTGGCAGGAATTCTTTACGGGGAAGTTTCTCCGTACAGTGCTACCAGGCTGGAGCGGTTTGCGGCCTGTGCCTTTGCACATTTCCTGCAGTATGGCTTGAAAGTGACAGAACGGGCGGAATATGAATTCCGTGCTATGGATATGGGAAATGTGATGCACATGGCACTGGAAAAATTTGCGGCGGAAGTCCGAAAAGAGGGACTGGACTGGGCGGATCTTACAGAGGAAGAGAGAAACCGTATCATAGATGACTGTCTGGATCAGGTTTCCGCAGATTACGGAAATACAGTTCTCAAAAGCAGTGCAAGGAATGAATATATGATCGAGCGGACCAGACGGATCTTAAGGCGTACGGTGTGGGCACTGCAGGAACAGCTGAAACATGGAGAATTCCGGCCGGAAGGTTTTGAGGTGAAATTTGAAGGTGGCCGGATCGATCGTGTGGATATTATGGAAGAACCGGAGAACAACCGGGTCTATGTAAAGGTCATTGATTATAAGACAGGAAATACTTCCTTTGATATGCTTGCACTGTATCATGGACTGCAGCTTCAGCTGATGATCTATCTGGATGGTGCGCTGAAGGTGGAACAGAGAAAATATCCGGAACGGGAGATCGTTCCTGCAGGAATTTTTTATTATAATGTGAAAGATCCCATGATCCAGGAGAAGATCCATGCGGATGTAGAGCGGGTTCAGGACCAGGTGATGAAAAAACTGAAAATGAACGGTCTGGTCCAGGCGGATGATGATGTAAGCATAAAGATTGATGAAACCCTTGCATCCATACCGGTGTCCAGAAATAAGGACGGAAGTTTCAGCAGGCGGTCTTCGGTGGCATCCAGGCAGCAGTTTAATGCACTGGGGGAATATGTGCGCCGTAAGATCTGCGACATCCGGGAGTCTATTCTGGACGGAAACGCGGCAGTGGCGCCTTATGAGCTTGGAAAAAAGAACGCCTGTACCTATTGTCCGTATATTACAGTGTGCGGATTTGACAGAAAGATACCGGGATATGAGTTTCACAGATTACCATCGTTCTCAGAAAGTGACCTGTGGAAAAAAATCATGAAGGAGGACGAATAAATGGCTGTGAAATGGACGGAAGAACAGGAAAAAGTCATTACGCTCCGGGACAGGAATATTCTGGTCAGTGCGGCGGCCGGTTCCGGTAAAACCGCAGTGCTGGTACAGAGGATCTTAAGTAAGATCATGGATCCTGTGAAACCGGTGGATATTGACCGCCTTCTGATCATGACTTTTACAAGAGCGGCAGCAGGAGAGATGAGAGAACGTATTGAACGTGCCCTGGATCAGGCACTGGCCGAAGATCCGGATAATGAGCATCTACAGAGACAGATGACACTGATCCATACTGCACAGATCACGACCATTGACGGATTCTGCTCCTATGTGATCCGGAATTATTTTCATCTGATCGGACTGGACCCGGGTTACAGGACAGCAGATGAAGGAGAACTGAAGCTTTTGCAGGAAGACGTGCTCAAGGAGCTTTTTGAAGATTATTATGCAGAGGGCGATGAGGATTTTACCACTTTTGTGGAATGCTATGCGGCAGGGAAATCCGATGAAAGCCTGAAAGAGCATGTTCTGGATTTGTATGATGCGTCCATGAGTAATCCCTGGCCCGAAGAGTGGCTGGATGGCTGTGTGGAGAATTACTGCCTGGACCCGGAAAAAGGAATTGTGGAAACAAAGTGGTACCAGTCTCTGTGGGAAATTGTGGACAGTGCGCTGAAGGAAGCAGAAGAACTGAACCGGAGTGCCATGGAGATCTGTGGAGAAAGTGAGGGACCGGAACTGTATCTGGATGCCCTGCAGAAAGATCTTGTGCTGATCCGGCAGTTGCAGGAACTGTCCGATAAACAGGACTATGATCAGATGGTACAGACTCTGCAGAATCTTTCATTTGCAAGGCTTTCCACAAAAAAGATGGAAGGGGTATCCGGCCAGCTGAAAAGTCTGGTAAAAGATATCCGGGAAGATGCAAAGGATATCCTGAAAGATCTGGGAAGCCGGTATTTTCAGTGCAGTCTTGAGGAACTGACGGAGCTGACGCTGGCATCTGCAGGACCATTAAAGATGCTGGTAAAACTCACCAAAGATTTTGCACAGCGTTTCAGTGACAAGAAGAGGGAAAAAAATGTCCTGGATTTCTCAGACATGGAACATTTTGCCCTGGAGATCCTTCTGAAAAAAGAAGGAGATATCTGTACGCCAAGCCAGGCAGCAAGGGAACTTTCCGAGAAATACGATGAGGTTCTTCTGGATGAATATCAGGACAGCAACCTGGTTCAGGAAATTCTGATGCAGAATGTTTCCGGCTGGGTGAATGACCGTAAAAATATCTTTATGGTAGGAGATGTGAAGCAAAGTATTTACCGGTTCCGACTGGCTCGTCCGGAGCTGTTTATGGAGAAGTACAAAAGCTATTCTCTGACAGACAGCCTGGAGCAGAGGATCGATCTTCACAAAAATTTCCGAAGCAGACCGGAGGTTCTGGAAAGTGTCAACTTTATTTTCCGCCAGATCATGGGTGCGGATCTGGGTGGAATTGATTATGATGAGGCGGCAGCTCTGTATCCGGGAGCCACTTTTTCAGAGGGACAGGATAGCGAATTCGTAAAGACTGAGGTTCTTCTTGTGGAAAAAGACGGGGAGATCCTGGAGGATTCCGATGTGGACGCACCGGAAAATGAAAGGGAGCTGGAGGCTCTGGCCATTGCAGGAAAAATCCGTTCCATGGTGGGACATGACCTTGTGCTTGACAAGGAAACCGGGGAGTACCGTCCTGTACGGTATGGAGATATTGTGATCCTGCTCCGCTCTGCCACCGGATGGGCAGAGACTTTTGGGGAAGTGCTGGCTGCAAGAGGGATTCCGTCCTATACGGCGTCCCGAACCGGATATTTTTCCACAACAGAGGTTGTTACACTTCTGAATTATCTCCGGGTGCTGGATAATCCTCTTCAGGATATTCCTCTGACCGGTGTGCTTCGTTCTCCCATTGTGGGATGCACCACAGAGGAGCTGGCAGAGCTTCGGATCGCATATCCGGAGGGAATGATCTGTGAATGTGTGCGGGCATTTGTGGAGGATTATCGGGAACACCGGATTTTTGAGGAGAAGAAAAAAACTCTGGGAGAGAAACTGTCCCGTTTTTGGGACACAATGAACGGACTCCGGGATATGGCTGCATATACGCCGGTTCACCAGCTGATCCTGGAAGTGTTGGAACGTACCGGATATGGAAACCATGCAAAGGCTATGCCAGATGGCGCACAGAGAAGTGCAAACCTGAACATGCTGGTGGAAAAAGCCATGGAATACGAGAAGACAAGTTATCGTGGTCTGTTTAATTTTGTACGGTATATCCAGAAGCTGCAGCAGTATCAGGTGGATTACGGAGAGGTGAACCTTTCCGGGGCAGGAGAAAGTGCTGTGAAGATCATGACCATTCATAAGAGCAAGGGTCTGGAGTTTCCTGTTGTGTTTGCGGCAGGAATGGGGAAAAGGTTTAATTTCCGGGATATGAATGCAAGTATTCTGATCCATCCGGATCTTGGCATCGGTGCGGACGCCATACTGCCGGAAAAGAGGATCATCGCATCATCCCTGTGCAAACAGATCATCCGCCGGGAACTTCTTAAAGAAAGTCTGGGGGAGGAACTCCGTGTGCTGTATGTAGCACTTACCAGAGCAAAAGAAAAACTGATTCTCTGTGGAACAGTGGGAGATCTGGAACAAAAATTGACATCACTGTCCGTATTAAGGGACAGTAAAGAAGAGCTGCTTTCTCTGGGACTGCGTATGCGTGGAAAAACTTACTGGGATTATGTACTTCCATCTCTTGCAAGGCACAGGTGTATGTCGTCACTTTTCCATGAATATGGAATATTTATGAACCGGATGAATCCACTGTATGGGGATCCTTCGGAATTTGTGGTGACGAAGATCACAGCACAGGATCTTACAGAAAATGAGATTGTGGAACAGGCAGAGCGGGAAATGAAGAAAGAAACTCTGGAAAACTGGAATCCGGGCAGAGTTTTTGACAGTGAGATCCGGGAAGAGATCGAGAGACGGTTTTCTTTCATATATCCATATCAATATCTGGAAGATCTTCCTGTGAAAGTCAGTGTATCAGAACTGAAAAAGAGAAGTTACCACAGTGAACAGGATCTTGAAGAGACGGTGGATTATGAGACGGAAGAAGAAATTCAGCCGATAGTTCCTCGGTTTATCGAGGAGAAAAAAGAGGAAGGTTATACAGGAGCACTTCGCGGAACGGCTTATCATCGGGTGATGGAGTGCCTGGATTACGGACATGCCGGAAGCCAGGAGGAAATCCGCAGTCAGCTGAGAGAATGGGGTGATAATAAGAAGATGGAAAGAAAAGAGGCTGAGTCTGTCCGGGTAAGAGACATCTGGAACTTTGTGGAATCATCTCTCGGCCAGAGGATGAAAGCGGCTTCAGAGAAGAAGCTGCTGTTTAGGGAGCAGCCCTTTGTGATCGCAAGAAAAGCTTCGGAGCTGGAACCGGAGTGGCAGTGTGAGGAAGATGTTCTGGTGCAGGGAATCATTGATGCGTATTTTATAGAGGCGGAAGAAATCGTTCTGGTGGACTATAAAACGGACTTTGTGAAACGTGGAGAAGAACAGAAACTGATCGACCGTTATCGTGTTCAGCTGGAAGATTATGCCCAGGCGCTGGAGCGGATGACAGGCCGGAAAGTGAAGGAACGGTATATTTATTCGTTTACGCTGGGAAAAGAAATTCTGTTGTGAGAAATATTGTTGTGAAAAATAAAAGTCAGAGACCGAATACTTACTTTGCAGAAAGGTTCGGTCTCTGACTGGCAAATGCGATATTATATTGATGTGGGGAAATATCCTGCGGCGGAGCGCTTATACTCTCCAGCCCGCAGGATATTTGTTTTTCAGGATTCCGTTTACAAGTTTTCCGAATCCGAGAGGATAACCGTCCACGCAGAGAAGATGCCAGCCTTTTTTGTGAGCGGCCTCTTCCGGCTCGATCATAAGAGTTTCGCCTTTCAGATAACGGGTAAGCCGCTCATCAGAAACTGGCAGAGAGATAACGGCTTCCACATCTCCTTTATGAAGAGCCAGCGCCAGTGGCTGAGACGGCTCAAATCGGTTTTTCTTCAGATCACCCAGATAGAGACCGTTTCGAAGGAAGGAGATCCCCCGGAGATCCAGCGGGAAAGGCAGCTGATAGTACACTTTATCTTTGCGGACTTCCACACGATTCCAGTCAAATTCCTGGCCGCCAATGGTTTTCAGGCCGATCTCAGAGAAAAATTCCTCCAGCCATTTCCGGGTGTTTTTGTCCGGCCCTTTTGCGGAGAAACGGAAAACAGGTGGAAGAGAATCGCCTTTTTTGTGGAACAGGGCGAGAAAATGACCTTCGCCATCCATTTTGTGTGGAAAGATTCGGACGCATTTTTGAAGTTCTTCCGGATCAAATGTATTTAAGTTTAATGCGATTTCGGAATCGGAAGTGTCTGCTGTACTGGCATATTCCGGGCGACCCTGAGAGAATCCTTCGTATCCTGACATTTCCATAAGTTCCATATCCGGACGCTCACGGAGAAGATAGGCTACAACTTCTTCATCTTCGCAGGGAGAGAAGGTACAGGTGGAGTAAAGCATCATTCCACCTGGACGGAGCATATCGGCAGCTTTTAAGATCAGGTCTTTCTGGATATCGGAAAGTTCTGCGGATTTTCCCGGGGTCCAGTCACGGGCAAGTGCTTCCTCTTTTCGGAACATGCCTTCCCCGGAGCATGGGGCGTCCAGAAGGATCTTATTAAAGAAAGCCGGGAAACGCTGGGCAAGTTTTGCCGGTTTTTCGTCTGTGACGAGCATATTTTTCATGCCAAAAAGTTCCAGATTCCGAAGAAGGGCTCTGGCTCTGGAAGTGCTGATATCATTGGCAAGAAGAAAGCCGGTATCATTTAAGGCAGCCCCAAGGGCAGTTGCTTTTCCACCGGGAGCCGCACAGAGATCCAGGACAAAATCTCCCGGTTCGATGGCAAGTCTGGAAGCCGGTGTCATGGCACTTGGTTCCTGAAGATAATAAAGTCCTGCCTGGTAGTAAGGGCATCGGGCGGGGCGGCTTTCCTCATCGTAGAAGTATCCGGTATTGATCCACGGGATCGGACGGATTGGGAAAGGGGAAAGTTCCTGAAAGTCCTGGCAGGAGAGCTTTGCGGTGTTTACACGGAGACCGTAGGTGCGGGGATTTTCGTAGCTTTCAAGGAAAGCGTCATAATCATCTCCAAGCATTTCTTTCATACGCTCCAGAAAAGGAAGCGGTAATGTCTGTATTTTATCTGAATCTGTCATAATTTCCTCCATAATATCAATCTCAAACTGCTGAAAATATTATAAAGGATGAAAGGATTTTTCTAAATACTATTGACAAAACTATATTATACGATATATAGTATTATTCACAGAACAATATTACATGGCTTATCATGTGAATGAAAAACGCCATCGCGTTTCATGAGCATGTAGTAAGGTGGAAGTTGAATGTCCATTTTACAGGTCATAGAGAGGTGAGCAGATGGTATTTAATACAGGAGCAGCCCTCCTGGATGCGATTGTCCTGGCTGTTATTTCCAGAGAGAAGGACGGTACCTACGGGTATAAGATCACCCAGGATGTGCGAAGTGTTCTGGAAGTTTCAGAATCCACGCTGTATCCGGTTCTTCGAAGGCTTCAGAAGGATGAATGCCTGGAAGCCTACAATATGGAATATGCAGGCAGAAACCGGAAATATTACAAGCTGACAGATAAGGGCGCAGCGCAGCTGAATCTTTACAGAAGTGAATGGGAGATCTATTCATCCAAGATTACCAGGATGTTTGAGGAGGGAGTATAATTATGAACAGAAAGCAGTTTATGGAACAGCTTGAACGGCTGCTTTCCGATATTTCAGAGGCGGAGAGACAGGAGGCACTGGAATATTATGAAGGATATTTTGATGATGCAGGTCCGGAGAATGAAGGAGAAGTGATCCGGGAACTGGGAAATCCGGGGAAGGTTGCCGCGATCATCAAGGCAGATCTTCAGGAGAACAGTGAAGATTACGGGGAATACACAGAGAACGGATATCAGGACACCCGTGTGAAAGAGAACGGGGAGATGCCAGATCAGTACACAGAAATAACAGTACGCGGAGATGGACAGGAAGAAGAGCCTCATGATACAGGAAGTGCCGAAAACCGCAGGAAAAGTCGGGCCCAGCGTGGCTATCATGCAGAGAAGAAGCAGAATAAGGCAGGGATCATCCTTGCGCTGATCGTTCTTGTTTTTGCGGCTCCTTTGATTAAAGGATTGTTTGGCGGAGCACTGGGGATTCTGGTGACACTGGCGTTACTGCCCTTCCTGCTGACATTTTTTGCGGGAGCGGGATCGATCATTCTTGTAATCGGTGCAGTTGCGTGTATTGCTGTTGGAATTGCCATGGTGGTATCTCTTCCGTCGGCCGGGATCCTGACTATCGGTATCGGATTTCTGATGATGGCACTTGGACTTTTGTTACTGGCACTGACGGTGTGGTTCACAGGTAAGATACTGCCGGCGATCCTGCGGAAATTTACAGGATTCTGCAGTAATCTCCTGAATGGAAGAAAGGCGGAAAAAGTATGAAACGTTTTCTGAAAGTAATCCTGATCCTTGCGGCAGTATTCGGTGCGGCGGGTTTGGGACTTACTGCAGGCGGAGCTGCCATGGGAGCGACCATGGGGGATGTGAGTGTGCTGGATCATGGGATCACGCAGGTGCTTCGTGTGCTGGATCATGAAGACAGTTGGGAAGTGGAAGACTCTGAAGAAGATATGGATGAGCTGGAGGATGATTTTCAGGCAGCTGCAGAGAGCGCGGTAACTGAGAAGGGCGTCCTGGCAGGCAGTGCAGACAGTTCCGCATATACGAAGGTATATGAGGCTTCGGCTGTGTCAGACCTTTCCTGTGACCTGAGATACGAAAAACTGGTTTTGAAAACATGGAATGAGGACAAAGTTCAGGTGAAAGTTACAGGGAGGGACCACAATCGTGTTAAGATCAGCAATGACAACGGCAGTCTGAGAATTGCAAGCAATCAAAAAGTGAGAAACCGTTCCGTAGAAATTTTTTGCCCGGAAAACTTAAGCTTTCAGAAGATAAAACTTCAGATGGGAGCAGGAACCATCGAACTGGATGGTGATTTTAAAGCGGGTCAGATGGAAGTAAATGTGGGGGCCGGAACCATTGAAAATTCCGGCAGTCTGAATATAAAAGAAGCAGATTTTACAGTCGGAGTGGGAACTGCCGACATCAGTGAACTTCAGGTGGAGAATTTAAAAGGAAGCTGTGGTATGGGAGATATGGAGCTTACACTTACAGGAAAAGCTGCTGATTATAATTATGAACTGAAATGCGGTCTTGGAAATCTGGAACTGGATGATTCGATGGAAACGTCTATCACTTCCGGAAATAAACAGATCACAAATGAAGCTGCCGTAAAAAATATAAAACTGGATTGCGGAATGGGAAACGTTCAGGTTGAATTTGAAGAAGATTAAAGGAGGAAGCATTGTGAGCAACAAAAAACTTTATAAATCATCAGTAAACCGTATGTTATGTGGTGTCTGCGGCGGAATCGCGGAATACTTTGATATCGATCCGACTCTTGTCCGGCTGGTATGGGTGATCATCACGCTGATGGGTGGAGCCGGAATCCTGGCGTATATCATTGCGGCCATCATTATCCCGGATTAAAGCTGACAGCATCCGTAAAGGACGGACATATTTTTCAGAATGCATAATTTCTCCGGAAATTGTTCATACTCCATAAAAAAGATGAGGAGTGTGGAAGATGAACAGGGAGAAAGAAGTAAAGGCATACCTGGAGGGGAAACTTTCCCAGGCAGAAAAACTGAAATACGAGATTGCCGATGAGATGGGAGTCCTGGATAAAGTGATCAAAGACGGGTGGAAAAGCCTCTCTGCAAAAGAAACCGGACGGATCGGTGGTCTTATGACAAAAAAGAAGAAACATAAAAAGTAAAATGCAGCCTGAAGGAACGCGGTGAAATGCCGCCGGAAAAATCCTTCAGGCTGTATTGAATTATAAGAAAATTTTTTGAAAAAAGAATTTTTTTTTGACGGTTCAGGGTGGACTGACCAGTGGAAAAGAGCTATACTGTTGGAATAACAGAGGAGGTATAAAAATGGGTGAAAAAATCAATAACATTCTGAAGGGTGAGATCATCTCTTCCGTATTTTATATACTTCTGGGACTTTGCCTGATCCTGATCCCCACACAGACGGTGGATGTGATCTGTAAAGTGGTATTCGGGCTGATCCTCATCGGAGTTGGCATTTATCATATCTATATTTACATACGTGGAAAAGCAACTGCTACGATCATGGATCTTTTAAGCGGTGTAGTTGTTTTCGTGCTGGGCGTGTTCCTTTTTATGACACCTTCCATCGTGATCAAGCTGCTTCCATGGATGCTCAGTGCATTTGTACTGGTTGACAGTCTGTGGAAATTTAAAGGTGCTTTTCTTCTGAAAAAAGGTGGACGCGGTGCATGGAGTGTGCTTCTGATCGGCAGTCTTGTTTTTATTGCACTTGGAATTGTGATGTTGTTTGGAAGATTTCCAAAGATCATGACGCTGTTGATCTTTTCCGGTTGGGTGCTGGTGTGTGACGGAGCTGCGGATATCATATTTTTTATTATTATGAAGCTGGGACTTCGAAAAATCGCGAAAAAAGCGGAGGCAGAGAAGGAAGAGGCTGGTTCAGATGCTGTAAATGAAACAGCAGATATGGATATGCCAGATGATACAAAACCGCAGGATGAAAATGAGCTAAATGAGTTGCAGAGTGGGAGTGGAACAGAATATCCAACAGACAATGTGGCAGAGAGTACACCGGTTGAAGCAATGGAAACGGAACCGGAGAAAAAGTCCAGACGTGGAATCTTCCGAAAAAAAGAGAAGGATCAGGAGGAAGAGAGTAAACCTGTAACAGAAACTACAGAAGAAACTACAACGGCTATGACGGCACAGGATACAGACGGATATTCTACGGACAGAAAAGAGACAGAAGAGTCCGCAAAACCGGAAGAAGAACAGAAGCAGGAGAATTCCCGCTGGGAAAAAGAACCGGAGAATGTAGAAATGAAACTCTGGGATGTGGGCAAAGACCAGGCGGAGACCGGCAGCCTGAAGGATCTTCTGGACGGTTCCGATGAAGACCTGGAAGAGTGGAAGGACTGACACCTCTCTTGCATCATCTGCCATTCCGTGGTAAGATGTGCACATGAAAAATACAGATAAAAATATTAAGATACTGATGATGGATTTTTCCGGAATATATGAGGATCAGCAGTTCTGGAGGGGAAAAGAAGCAGCCCGGGTGGAGGCCAGGGACATTCCCGGAACTAACTGCTACTGCGATGAGGATGCGATGAATGCCATTCGCAGCCGCATTGCCCCTTATTCTTCCGGAGAGATCCATTTTATTGATTCCGGAAACTATCACTATATGACAAGGATCTGGCTGGAAAAGATCCCGGAGCCTTTTGAACTTCTTGTATTTGACAATCATACAGATATGCAGCCGCCGGCATTCGGAGGCCTGCTTTCCTGCGGGGGATGGATCTATGATTCCATCATGGAACTTCCTCTGTTAAAAAAGGTGATCCTGATCGGCCCGGATGAGGAGGCTTTTTCCAGAGTGGAACCGGAGCTTAAGGAAAAGGTGGAGTTCTTGAGCAGGGAGAAACTTCTGGAAATGGAAGATGTGGAAGTGTGTGCATTTGTAAAAGAACAGGTGGGAGAATATCCGTTATATATTTCCATAGACAAAGATGTGCTCTGCGAGACGGATGCAGACACAAACTGGAGCCAGGGTGATATGCGGTTAAGTACCATGATGAAATGTCTGGGTGCTGTTAGAGAGAAATGTGTAGAAGAAAGTCTCAGGATCCTGGGCGTGGATATCTGTGGGGAATGTGATGCCAAAGAGCCAGGAAACAGTGCTTTGAATGACAGGGCCAATGCTGCGCTGCTGGAATTTTTTACATCCACAGATGTGGGTGAGGATATTGAGGAAAACAAAAACGGGACATCAGGAGGAAACCGATGAAAAATGAACTTCTTACCATCGGGCCATTTACGGTATACGGGTATGGCCTGATGATCGCCATTGGAATTGTGGCAGGTTGTCTGACTGCAGAGTACAGAGCCAGAAAACAGGGACTTGACAGTGAACAGATCTTTCCGATGGTCCTGTGGTGCCTGGTGGGTGGATTTCTTTGTGCAAAACTTCTCTTCTGGATTACAGAGTGGAAATCAATCATTCAGGATCCGGGATTTATGATGGAAACGTTAAGTTCCGGTTTTGTGGTGTTTGGAGGAATCATCGGCGGGATACTGACAGGATTTTTGTACTGCAGGATCAGAAAACTTGTATTTTTTAAATATGCGGATGTGATCCTGCCATCTGTGGCACTGGCCCAGGGATTTGGACGGATCGGATGTTTTCTGGCGGGCTGTTGTTATGGAAAAGAGACAGAGAGTGTTTTTTCTGTGATATTTCAGAATTCAGAATATGCGCCCAATCACGTGGCACTGATCCCGACGCAGCTGTATTCCAGCGGACTGGATTTTCTGCATTTTCTTTTGCTGTTGCTGATCGCGCGGAATAAAAAAGCAGATGGCCAGGTGACTGCCTGCTATCTGATCTTTTACAGCATTGGACGCTTTGTGATCGAGTTTTTCCGTGGGGATATTATCCGGGGAAGTGTGGGGATTTTGTCAACTTCCCAGTTTATCAGTATTTTTACCGGGATTGCTGGGATTGTGCTGTTGATACTGGTGATGAAAAGAAAGAATCAGACAGCGTAGGACAGTAGTGTCATAAGGACAGGTTTTCTTTGCATACATCTATGAAAAAGACGAAAGCAGGCCTGCCATGCTCAGAAAAGAAGATTTTGAACCAAATATGAAAACAGAGGATAAGATCCCCGGAGCGCAGTCGGAAAATCCGGCACAGAGTCAGCGCTTCGGGGATTTTATCGTGAAATATATGCAGAATGTAAAGGACACCATGGAACTTTTTCCGGGGACATCTTTTCAGGCGATCAATGAGATTTTCGGGGTTCTCTATGTTCCTCTGGAAAATATGGGAGAACTTGAAGTTACAGGGACATCTTATAATTCTATCCCGAAATGTTATACCTATATGGATATGGAAGCAACAGGGGCATCTGGGATCACCCGGCTGCATGATCATCCGTATCTCAAACTTCGGGGAAAAGGGACGGCGGTGGCAGTAATCGATTCGGGAATTGATTATCAGAATGCAGTGTTTCGAAATGCAGGCGGTTCCAGGATCGCTTATTTATGGGATCAGTCGCTGGAAGATGAGGAGGGGATGGGCAAAGACAAAGAGCAAAATGAGTCTGGACGGGAGTTGGAATCTGAAAATGGAGATGTAGGTAATCTGTTGGAAAATGGGGCTGATATGGCAGATACAGAAGTTCCATATGGCAAGTTATTCCGTAAAAAAGATATCGATCTGGCACTGGCTTCCGAGGATCCGTTTTCTATTGTGCCATCCAGGGACACTAATGGCCATGGAACGGCACTTTCCGGTATTGCGGCAGGAAATATGGTACCTGGAGAAAATTTCACCGGAGCGGCACCGGAAGCGACATTGATCATCATCAAGGTAAAACCGGCAAAACAATATCTCCGGAATTTTTATCTCTATCCTCCGGATGCAGAAGTTTTTCAGGAAAATGATGTGATGATGGCCATTGCTTATGCGATTTCCTGGGCAAAAAAACTGGAGATGCCACTTTCTATCTGCCTGGGGATCGGAAGCAGCCAGGGCGCTCATCTGGGGACCAATGCATTAAGCCAGTATGTGGATTATGTGGCGAATTTTTCCCAGGTATCTGTGTCAGCAGCTGCCGGAAACGAAGGAAATACAAGAAACCACAGTACGGGAATTTTTTCTCAGGGAAGGGAGCAGATCGTGACAGAACTCCGTGTAGCGGAAAGAGAGCAGGGGTTTACCATGGAATTCTGGGGAGAGCCGCCGGAGATCTACGGGCTTTCCATCCAGTCACCTACTGGGGAGATACTGGAAGTCAGCAGTTCTATTGGTTCAAGAACTCAGGAACTGTCCTTTGTTTTTGTAGAAACGAAGGTGTATGTGAATTATATCCTGATCGAGCGCCAGACCGGATATTCGCTGGTATATATCCGATTTTTTCATCCCGCCTCCGGAATCTGGAAGATTTTTACCCGGGGAAAGAACAGACAGAACGTACAGTTCCATATGTGGCTTCCGGTAGAAGGATTGATATCCCAGGATACTTATTTTCTGGAACCATCGCCCTATACAACCGTGACAGCTCCGGGGGACGCCAGAAACAGCATCACGACAACCGCCTACCAGCACCGTGACGGAAGTATCTACATTGCCGCAGGCAGAGGCTATACGCCAGATGGAATGATAACCCCACATCTGGCAGCCCCTGGAGTCAATGTAAAAGTGCCCCTGGTACGAGGCGGCTTTGGAACCCGCTCCGGAACCAGCATTTCCGCCGCACAGACCGCCGGCATCGCGGCACTTCTGTTTGAATGGGCCATCATACGGGATAACCAGCCGTTTTTTACAGGAAGCGGCGTGAAATATTATCTGCAGAGAGGCGCAAGAAGAGAAGAAAATATGCAGTACCCGAACCCGGAGTGGGGGTATGGGAAGGTGAATCTGTATCATACGTTTGAGCTGCTGACGTGAATAATGCTCTGCTCAAAGGTTGGTATCATATTGGTAAGACCATAAAAGGATACGAAAGTACTAATTTTGGAAAAAATATTCATATAGATAATTCACCCTGCATCGTGTACTATAAACATATAGAAAAAATTATATAATGACACAACAGGGAGGAATTTTACTTATGGAGCTTTCAACTTTGGTAAAAATGTCAAACACTTACGGAAGTAATCCGGCTTATGTTCTGGCAGGAGGCGGTAATACTTCTGTAAAAGACGATACAACATTGTATGTAAAGGGATCTGGTACACAGCTTGCTACCATTAAGGCAGAGGAATTTGTCAAAATGGACAGAGCCCGTCTGAATGAGATCATGAAAACGGAATATCCGGCAGATGATGTGAAGCGTGAATCTGCATATCTTGCAGATGTAATGGCGGCAGTGACCGATGAGGATAAAACCAAACGTCCCAGCGTGGAAGCGCTGCTCCACAATCTGTTTGCCTATACGTATGTCCTGCATGTTCATCCGACACTTATCAATGGACTGACCTGCGGAAAGGGCGCAAAGGCTCTCTGCAAAGAGCTTCTTGGAAAAGACGTACTCTGGATCGATATCTGCAAACCGGGATACACACTTGCCCGTATCTGCTTCGAGAAAATGAATGCCTATAAAGAAGAAACAGGAAAAGACGTGCAGGTCCTTCTGCTTCAAAATCACGGAATTTTTGTTGCGGCTGATACTGTAGAGGAAATCGGCGTTTTATTTGATGGTGTGATCGGAAAGCTGGAAAAGCAGGTAAAGAGAACTGCGGATGTAAGTGATGCAGTTACACCTGAAAAAGAGCAGGCAGCACAGAAGCTTTCCAGTCTGCTCGGACATGCGGTTGAGGTCGTACCGGCTGCGGAGGCTGATGATTTTGTAAAAGATAAAACTGCTGCGGCACCTCTTCTGAAGCCGTTTACTCCGGATCATATCGTATACTGCGGACCTTATCCGTTATTTGTGGAAAATATTGATGAGGCGAAAAATGCGCTGGATGCATTTATGACAGAGCATGATAAAGAGCCAAGACTGATCCTGGTACAGGGCGTTGGCGCATTTATCATGGAAGATGACAAAGGAAAGGCAGCAAAGGCACAGCTTCTGGTAAAGGATGCGATCAAGCTTGCGGTGTATGCGGAGAGCTTTGGCGGCCCGCTGCAGATGACCGATGAGATCACATATTTTATTACACACTGGGAAGCAGAAGCATACCGCAGTAAGAAATAAAAAAGAAAAATATATAGAGAAATAAAGAAAATGCATCGGGAACTATCAGGAAATTCCCGGTGCATTTTTTTGTCAAATGACGGATAAATAGTTACTCAGGACAGAGTTACGCAGCAAATGTGGATATTTTTATCCGCATTACTACAAATCTTATTTCCGATACACGAATGCCGGCAGTCCGTCCTCGCCAACCGGAACATTTACAGTTCCCTGGATCAGCGGGCGGGCATAGCGGATAAAGTCTTCGGTGACATCGGAGCCGTCTTCTGTGATCCATTCCACAGGGACAGTCTTTTCTTCGTTGCAGATAGCGTTGACATCCTCCAGTGTGCATTTCATGGAGTACGGGGAATCACTCTGACGTTTAAATGCAATCATCTTTCCGGTTTCACCGTTCAGGGCAGCCTGTACACCAAATTCACCGGCGAGAATTGCCTCCTGCTGGTCTGTCTCGGAGAGCATGGATGCAGAGCAGCGCTGGCTTACGTTGAGTTCTACAGAGCGGGCTTTGACACCAAGGCGGCTGCGTACAAGATTCTCAAGGTATTTACCGCAGCCTGCAAGCATCTTGTGGCCGAAAGCGTCGGTACCGGCAGCACTGTCGTATTCGCAGATGAAAGTGCCGTCTTTATCATGAATGCCCTCGGATACACAGACGACAACGTTGCAGTTTTTCTCAAAGGCAGCATTAACTTTCTGGAGAAATTCCTCTACATCGAAATCCGTTTCCGGAAGATAAATGAGAAGTGGATTGTCTCCGGTGTATTTCCGTGCAAGGGCAGCGGCTCCGGTGAGCCAGCCAGCGTGACGTCCCATGATCTCGATGATGGTGGCAGATTTTTTCTCATAGACACAGGCGTCCAGGGTGATCTCACGGACAGTGGAAGCCACGTAACGGGCAGCACTTCCGAAGCCTGGGGTATGGTCCGTATTTACAAGGTCATTATCAATGGTCTTCGGCTCGCCGAGGATACGGATGTCGCTGCCGATCTTTTCGGCATAGCGGGAAAGCTTGCTGACGGTATCCATGGAATCATTTCCTCCGATATAAAAGAACCAGCCGATGTTCATCTCCTCGAATTTCCGGAACAGCTTCGGATAAACCGGATCTTCCAGAGATTCCGGAAGTTTGTAACGGCAGGAGCCAAGATAGGCGCCAGGTGTCCAGGTAAGAGCGAGAAGCTGCTCTCCCGGAAGTGCTTCCTGGAAATCAAGGACTGTTCCGTTTAAAAATCCCTCAATGCCGTTGACCATACCATAAACATGGTCAATCTCTTCTGTATGTTTAAGTGCTTCCGATACCACACCGTAAAGACTGCTGTTGATAGCTGCGGTCGGTCCGCCGGACTGTCCTGCGATAAGGTTCTTTTTTGACATTCTGATACCTCCTGGGTGTTGTTTTTTTATATTGTAACAGAAATAGGAGAAGATAACATCTAAAAAAATCACCTTTTTTATAAAAAAATTACTCTATACAAATAATTATATCATAGTAAAATAGTAGTATAGATAGAGAAAAGAGGTGAAAAAAACGATGACAGTAAAAAAAGTACAGTTTGAGAGCATGGATGAAGTGAACCGTTTTCTTGATGTGACGGAGCATTTTCCGTTTGCAGTGGATCTGAAAAGGGGAAGCAGAACGGTAAATGGCAAATCCATTCTTGGAGTTGCATCCATTGGCCTTGGAAGAGAGATGGACTTTTGTGCACATGTGCCGGAGCTTGCGCCGGAGATCACATCCAGTCTTGGTTTTTGCATGAGGTAGGTTTAAGAGGGGAAAAAATAAATAATGGTTGATCGATGGTGAATGAGGATATCGTAAGATCGCAGAGGCGATGATCGGTATCCTCATTTTTTTATAGATGACAAATGTAAGTATTTAGAAAAAAATCTAAATACTTATTGACTGGGAAATTCGAAAATGCTATATTCTATTTAGAAATATTTCTAAATACTATCTGAAAGGAGGAAGACATACACGATGGCGTTTGCGGAAACCTTCAAGGCACTTTCGGATCCTGTGCGGAGAGAAATCCTGCAGCTTCTGAAAAACGGGAAAATGTCAGCCGGTGAGATCGGAGGACATTTTGACATGACGGGTGCAACCATATCCTATCATCTGAAAATTTTGAAGAAAGCAGATCTTGTGTGGGAAACGAAGGTGAAGAATTTCGTGTATTACGAACTGAATACCACAGTTGTAGAGGAGCTGCTTCTGTGGCTCAGTGATCTGAAAGGGGGAAAGAATGATGAAAGGTGAAGAAAGAAAAGAGTTTCTGAAGGAATATAAAATGTCCCTGATCTCCGGGAGTATCCTTACGATCTCACCGTCACTGGCAGGGATCCTGCTGTGGAACCGTCTGCCGGAGAAGATCGCAACACATTTTGATCAGCATAATCTGGCCAACGGCTGGAGCAGCAAGCCGATGGCAGTTTTTGGAATTCCATTTCTGCTTTTGCTGATCCATCTGTTTTGCGTGTTTTTTACAGCCAATGATCCAAAGAGAAAAAATATCAACAGGCGTATTTTTACCATGGTCCTGTGGCTGGTTCCGGTGGTGTCTGTGATCACCTGCATGTCAATCTATGGTCTTGCTCTGGGTATGGACATTGATATAGGTGTGATCGTGAATATCATGGTGGGGATCATGTTTATCATTCTCGGAAATTACGTTCATAAGGTGAAACAGAATTATACAGTGGGAATGAAGCTTCCCTGGACCTTGAACAGCGAAGAGAACTGGAACCGTACCAACCGTATGGCAGGCTGGATACTGATCCTGTCAGGGCTGCTTTTTCTTATGAATTCGCTGCTCCTGAAAACGGAAATTGTTTTTGCGGTAATTTTGCTGGTCATCCTTGTGCCAATGATCTATTCATTTATTCTTTATAAAAAGGGAATCTGAGAAAATAATTTCGGACCGTCACTGTCAGAAAAAAGGCAGTGGCGGCTTCTTTTTTATCAAAAAATAATGTTCAAACAAAGCGGTACGTGATATGATAATGTCATACAAAAGCATTTCCTCGAACACTATAAACAGACAGCAGACAGGAGGGATCATTATGACAGAATTAAGCCGTTTTCAAAAAGATGTGGAAGTTGCTGCCACTGCTCTTGAAATGCGGGCGGAGAACGAGGATGCCAAAGAAGAGGCCATTCATCTTTACCGGAAATTCGGAAGTACCAAACAGGAGCCGCTGCGGTTGGCAGTTGCCCTGCGGGGATATTTTCTGGAGGAAGGTGTGGAGGAAGAGGAACGCGCGCATTATGGAGCATATCTTAAGAAAAGGATCCGTCCGGCTGTGGAACGCCTGATCCTGGAAGATGACTGGGAAAAGATCGAGAAGCTTTATGAGAACGAATGGTTTGGGGAACAGGAACTGGAAGTGTTCCTGAAACTGGCTGAAGAGTGGAGGAGACCTGCAGCGCTGATGGGACTTCTCCATTTGAAAAAAGCAAATTATGGATTTAAAGAGAAGAAATTCGAGCTGTGATTTTTTCAGGAAATCGGGAATGGAGGCGGATTCGGTGGAACGGAGACAGGAAGAGCTTGGAATACATATCCTGGAAAATATAAGGAACGAACTGTACTACTATTTTCCATATCTGGACGGTGCTTTTGCCTGCATTTCCGGGAAGGGCTCAGAGCAGACCGGAACCATTGGAACAGATGGAGCTTTTTTTCTTTTTTCCCCGGAATATCTTCTGAAGCTTTATGTAAAAAAGCCGGAGGCAGTGCGAAGAGGTTATCTGCATATGCTGCTGCACTGTCTGTATCTGCACCTTTTTCGGGAGGATCAGGAGGACAGACGCTTATGGAACCTGGCCTGTGATATTGCGGTGGAACAGATCATTTCCAGGGAAAAGATCCCGATTCTGGAGACAGGCGGCGATGCAAAAAAAATCCGTGAAAAGGTTTTTCATATTCTGGGAGACAGGTCGGATTCCGCAGAAAAGATCTGCCGGAAGCTGAAGGAACAGGCTTTTCCGTTTCACCTGGAAGAACTGGAGGAAGCCTTTCATTTTGATGACCACACCCTGTGGGGCATCTGCACAGGAGAAAAAGGAAAAAGAACAAAGGAAAAATGGAACAAGCTTCTTTCCTATACTGCCGCAAACCGTCAGGATCACCGGAAACGGCGGGGAAGCCAGAAAGGGGATCAGAAGGAAGAGGCAGGAACGGTAAGATCCGGAAGATACGATTACAAAAAGTTTCTCCGTCAGTTTTCTGTGCTGCGGGAAGAGGTGGAGCTGGATACGGAAAGCTTTGATTATATTTTTTATAATTACGGGATGGAGCATTATGGAGATCTTCCGCTGATCGAGCCGCTGGAATATAAGGAAGTGAACCGTCTGGAGGAGCTTGTGATCGCCATTGATACCTCCGGCTCCTGCGACAGAGAGACTGTGCGGAGATTCCTGGGAGAAACGTATTCCATTCTCAGCGAAAAAGAGAATTTTTTCCATAAGATGAAGGTGTACCTGATCCAGTGTGACTGCTGTATCCAGGATGTTAAGGTGATCCATTCCGAGGAAGAATGGAAGGAATACAGCAAAAATATCACCATACAGGGCCGGGGCGGAACGGATTTCCGGCCGGTGTTCCGGTATGTGAAGGAGCAGCAGGAGAAAAAAGAAATCCGCAGTCTTAAGGCTCTGATCTATTTTACAGATGGGGACGGGATCTATCCGGGAAGTAAACCGGATTATGAGACGGCCTTTGTATTTTTGCATAAAACAGAAAAAATGGAGCTTGTTCCGCCCTGGGCGATCCGGCTTGTGGCAGAGCAGGAAGGAGTGCGTCATAACATATGAATATAAAAGAGGCAAAAGAAGAGATTAAACATACCTTACTGGCTTACAACCGGAAAGATGCAGCCGGACGTTATACATTTCCCAGACTCCGGCAGCGTCCCATTCTGCTTATGGGGCCTCCGGGAATCGGAAAAACCGCCATTATGGAGCAGGTGGCAGAGGAATGCGGGGTCGGTCTGGTGGCCTATACCATCACCCATCATACAAGGCAGAGTGCGGTAGGACTGCCCAGGATCGTGACCCGGTGCTACAACGGAAAAGAAGTCAGTATCACAGAGTATACCTTAAGTGAGATCATTGCCTCTGTGTATGACTGTATGGAACGTACCGGAAAGAAAGAGGGAATCCTGTTTATTGATGAGATCAACTGTGTCTCCGAGACACTTGCACCTACCATGCTGCAGTTTTTACAGAACAAGACGTTCGGAAGCCACAGTGTGCCGGAAGGATGGCTGATCGCGGCAGCTGGAAATCCTCCGGAATATAATAAGTCAGTCCGGGAGTTTGATATCGTAACCCTGGACCGTGTGCGGAGGATGGATATCGAGGCAGATCTTGATGTGTGGATGGAGTATGCCTGGAAAAAGGAGATCCACGGATCGATCCTGGCTTATCTCGGCATGAAAAAGGATCATTTTTATTCTGTGGAGAATACAGTGGACGGGAAATTCTTCGTGACAGCAAGAGGCTGGGAAGACCTGTCTGAGATCCTGAAGGCTTATGAGGAGCTGGGCGTGGAGATCACAGAGAATCTGGTCGGGGAGTATTTATGCAGAGAGGAGATCGCAAGAAGCTTTTTTGCCAGCTATCAGCTGTACCGGAAGTACGGAGAGGACTATGGCCTGGAACGTCTGCTTTCCGGAGAGATGCCGGAGGAGGAACAGCAGAAAAAGGTAAAAATGGCGAAGGAAGCTTCCTTTGAGGAACGCTTCCTTGTGACAGGGCTTCTGCTTGACGGTCTGAACGGAAGTTTTCTGACCTATGAGAAGATGGATGGTGAGACAGGTGCTGTTTATCAGGAACTTCTGCATCTGAAAGCTTTTCTTCAGGATAAAAAGGACATGACAGCGCTGGATGAATTTACAGATATGAAGAAGAAAAGTCTGGCTGTCCGTCTGGAGGCGGAGCTTCTTACCGCAGATCAGCAGACTACGGAAGAGCTTGTGATCCGCACTCTGGAGGAATTCAGCCTTACTATCCGAAAGGAGCATATCACAGAAACAGAGGCTGGCTTTGAACGGATCCGGCAGCTGTTTACGGAAATGGCGGAGAAGAGAAAGGCCTGTGCGAAAAAGATCAGCGGGGAGCTGGAACAGGCATTTGCATTTATGAAGGAATGCTTCGGGGACGGACAGGAAACGGTGCTTTTTGTCACCGGATTGACCCGGAACAGTCATGCGGCGGCCTTTATCCGAGAGTATGGTTGTGATCCTTATTTTGCCTGCAGTGAGAAGCTTCTTTACCGGAAACAGGAGAAAAAGCTTCAGGAGGAATGTGCATCACTATTAGAAATATGAATGATCCCTTAACGAATACTTATGACTGAAAGGGGCCTGACATCTTGACAGGAGGGCTTGTGAGGTGATACGGTAACGGTGTCGAAAACAAAAATCAAATAACCGAATGATGAGGTGTGAGAACATGCAGGAATTAAAACCAATCAAAGAAGGTAAAGTACGTGAGATCTATGACAATGGAGACAGTCTGATCATGGTTGCAACAGACCGTATCAGCTGCTTTGACGTAATTCTGAATAACGAAGTTACAAAGAAAGGTGCTGTACTGACCCAGATGTCCAAATTCTGGTTTGACATGACTGAGGACATTCTTCCGAACCACATGATTTCTGTAGATACCAAGGATATGCCGGAGTTTTTCCAGCAGGAGAAATTCGAAGGAAAATCCATGATGTGCCGTAAACTGAACATGCTGCCGATCGAGTGTATCGTACGTGGATACATCACAGGAAGCGGCTGGGCAAGCTACAAGGAGAACGGCACTGTATGCGGCATCAAGCTTCCGGAGGGACTGAAGGAATCCGACAAGCTGCCTGAGCCGATCTACACACCATCTACCAAGGCTGAGATCGGTGATCACGATGAGAATATTTCTTTTGAGCAGAGTATCGATCATCTTGAGAAATACTTCCCTGGAAAAGGACGCGAGTACGCAGAGAAACTTCGTGACAATACCATCGCTCTTTACAAAAAATGTGCAGAGTACGCGCTCAGCAAGGGAATCATCATTGCAGATACAAAATTCGAGTTTGGTCTTGATGAGGACGGCAACATGGTCATCGGTGATGAGATGCTGACACCGGACAGCTCCCGTTTCTGGCCGGCAGAAGGCTATGAACCAGGACATGGCCAGCCATCTTTTGACAAACAGTTTGCACGTGACTGGCTGAAAGCCAATCCGGACAATGATTGGACACTTCCACAGGAGATCGTGGACAAGACTATCGAGAAATATCTCCAGGCATACAAAATGCTCACAGGCAAAGAACTGGACTGAAAATAACAGCAGCTCTGAAATAGAACATACCTTACAAACCGCTTCGGACGCCCATTCCGAGGCGGTTTTCTTTCTATATAAAATTATGATAAAAACAAAACGGTTGCAAGAAAACAGAGGGGTATTTATAATAAATACAGAAACCAGGCAATCCTGACAGATCAAAGGAGAGTGATTATGAGCAGGAAAGACAAGGAAAAGAAGAAGAAAAAAACAACAGGAGATTATATTCTCACTTTTGTACTGATCGTGGCAATCTGCGTATTCTGCTATGCAGCTTTTAACCTGTATCATATTTATACAGAATATAAAAAAGGCACAGATGAGTATAACAGTATCTCGGAAATGGCAGTAACAGAGCGTGATCCGGATGATACCGAAGATCTGGGACAGCCGGAGAACCAGCCGACAGCTCCCATAAGTATTGATTTTGCGTCACTTAAGAGTATTAATGATGATGTAATTGGCTGGATTTACATGGAAGCACTGCCGCAGATCAGTTATCCGGTGGTACAGGGAGAAGATAACAATACGTATCTGCATCAGACATATGAGAAAAATTATAATTTTGCAGGAACCATCTTTATTGATTATGAAAATAAAAGAGATTTCAGTGACTGCAATACGCTGGTGTATGGCCATAATATGAAAAATGGTTCCATGTTTGGAATGCTGAAGAAATACAGAGCTGATGAGACGCTTTACAATACCAGTAAATATTTCTGGATTCTCACTCCGGAGAAGAATTACCGATATGAGATTATTGCGGCATATACCACTTCTGTAAACAGTGAGACGTATACGTTGTTTAAAGGGCCTGGCAGCGAATTTCTGGAGTATGAGAAAAAGATGTTTCAGAATTCCGAGATCCAAACAGATGCCAGTGCAGAAGATGCAGATGTGAAGGACAAAATTGTTACATTGTCCACCTGTACCGGAAACCAGGCAACCCGTTTTGTAGTACAGGGGAAACGGGTGAACGCAGTGGATCCGCAGTAGATTTTTTTTGCACAACAAAAATAAACGGGAGGAAGAACGATATGGGAAATGAAATCGAAACATTACAGAAAATCATTGATGAGAGTGATAATATCGTGTTTTTTGGTGGAGCGGGAGTTTCCACAGAAAGCGGGATCCCGGATTTTCGAAGCCAGGACGGGCTGTATAACCAGAAATATGATTACCCGCCGGAGACGATCTTAAGCCATACGTTTTTTATGCACAGACCTGAAGAATTTTTTAAATTTTACAGAGATAAGATGCTTTGCGATACGGCAAAGCCCAATGCGGCACATCTGAAACTGGCAGAGCTGGAGCAGGCAGGAAAGCTGAAGGCTGTAATTACCCAGAATATTGACAATCTTCATCAGATGGCCGGGAGCAAAAAAGTCCTGGAGCTTCACGGCAGTGTTTACCGCAATCACTGTGTGAAATGCGGGAAAGCCTATGATTTCAAGTATATGAAGGAGTCGGAGGGAGTTCCGAAGTGTACCTGTGGTGGGATCATCAAACCGGATGTGGTTCTCTATGAGGAAGGGCTGGATGACTACACGATCCAGGAGTCCGTAAGAGCGATTTCAGAGGCGGATGTGCTGATCATCGGAGGAACATCCCTGGCGGTGTATCCGGCAGCAGGACTGATCGATTATTTCCGGGGAAATCATCTGGTGGTGATCAACAAGGCACCGACACCGAGAGACAAATATGCGGATCTTCTTATTAAAGAACCGATTGGCAAGGTGTTCTCTCAGATCCGGGTCTGACAAATTTCATAGCAGTTATCCGGTGCAGAGCTGCGTAGCGAATGCGGATGTTTTTATCCGTTTGGACAAAATATCCGGAAAAAATAAAAACGAGGAGTACCAAATGGGATTAAATTATGAAGTAGGAGATATTGTCACACTGAAGAAGGCACACCCCTGTGGCAGCAAAGAATGGGAAATCCTCCGTGTAGGAGCGGATTTCCGTCTGAAATGCATGGGCTGCGGACATCAGATCATGGTGGCACGCAAGCTTGTGGAGAAAAATACACGAGATTTGAAAAAATTCGAAAAAAATTAAATTTATGCTTTACATCACGGGAAAGATATGCTAGAATCAACAATCGTGATATATTTCATATCCTTGCTCTTTGACAGGCAAAGGGCCAAAAGACCATAAGGAGGTTAAGACAAGCATGAACAAGTACGAGTTAGCATTAGTTGTGAGCGCTAAGCTTGAGGACGAAGCACGTGACGCTGTAGTTGAGAAAGCAAAAAGCTACATTACACGTTACAACGGCGTGATCACAGAAGTTGAAGAATGGGGTAAGAAGAAATTAGCTTACGAGATTCAGAAAATGCATGAAGGCTTCTACTATTTTATTCAGTTTGAAGCAGATTCTCAGTGCCCAGCGGAGATCGAGAGACATGTCCGCATCATGGACAATGTATTAAGATACCTGGTTGTCAAGAAAGAGGCATAATTTTTGCAGCGGATTTTCGAAAACACCATTAAGAACCTGTTCAGTTAAGTGAAATCTGAGATCATAAGAGAGGTAGAACGATGAACAAAGTAATATTAATGGGACGCTTGACAAGAGATCCTGAGGTAAGATATTCCGCAGGAGAAAATGCCCTGGCAATCGCCAGATATACACTGGCAGTTGACCGCAGATTCCGTCGTGACGGAGAGGCAAGTGCAGATTTTATCAACTGTGTTTCTTTCGGACGTACAGCAGAGTTTGCGGAAAAGTATTTCAGACAGGGACTGAAAATTGCAGTTACGGGACGTATCCAGACAGGAAGTTATACGAACCGTGAGGGACAGAAGGTTTATACGACAGAGGTTGTTGTTGAGGATCAGGAGTTTGCTGAGAGCAAAGCATCAAGCGACAGCTATGCAGCATCTCATCCGAGAACAGAAGCAGCACCTGCACCGTCTATGCCGAGTCCGAGCGCAGCAAGCGCCGACGGCTTCATGAATATTCCAGATGGAATTGATGAGGAGCTGCCGTTCAACTAGAACATCTGATCAAGACAGATGAGACGAATAAGATAGGAGGAAACAATCATGGCTTACAATAGAGGCGAGAGACCAGATTCTCCGATGAAGAGAAGAGGCGGACGCAGAAGAAAAAAAGTTTGTGTATTCTGCGGTAAAGAGAATAACGAGATCGATTACAAGGATGTAGCAAAGTTAAGAAAGTATGTTTCCGAGAGAGGTAAAATTCTCCCGAGAAGAATTACAGGTAACTGCGCGAAACATCAGAGAGCGCTGACAGTTGCTGTTAAGAGAGCACGTCATATGTCCCTGATGCCATACGTTCAGGACTAATTCCGATTATCCACAGGGTCGTTGTCAGACAGATGAGCAGTCATCTGAATGACAGCGGCCCTGTTTTTTGTTTTCGGTGATAATAAAAAATTATAAAAAAAAAGCTGTTGCTGGCTGCAGGAGGAGTAATGATGGTGGATCGTCAGATATAACAGATTTTATCATAACTATGGAATTATAATAAGAAATCTGGTATAATAATAGATAACTTGTGGTTTTTATTACGTTGAGAACAGGAAAAAGCAATGAACAACAAAGTCAAATTTAAAGGGCCTATGAAACACTTCATGCGCTGGCCACTGTATCTTTCGGTTCTGGTGGTGCTGCTGGATCTGCTGGTGTTTATTGTAAGTGTGAAGGCCGGAATTCTGGTGTCTGTAGGTACTGTTATTTATATTTTTATCGCAGTACAGCTTTTCCGATATCACAAACCGCTGATCATCAATGACATGATCGCATTTGCCAATCAATATGATGTGGTGGAAAAGAGGATGCTGGAAGAACTGGCGCTTCCCTATGCCATTATGGACATGGAAGGCCGAATGATCTGGTCCAACCGTATTTTTTCGGAGATCACGGGTAGAGATCAGTTCTATAAAAAAAATATCAGCACAGTTTTTCCGGACATTACTCCGGACAAGCTCCCGGTGGCCGATGAGCTGGAAATTTCCGAGATGAGTACACATTTCGGGGACCGGATCTACCGGGTATCCATGCAGAGGGTGACTATGGGAGAAGTGGTGAGTCATGCAGATATTCTGGAGGATATGTCCCAGAATGTCAGTCTGATTGCCATGTATCTTTATGATGAGACAGAGCTTAAGGAATACATTCAGAAGAATGAAGACAATAAGCTTGTGGTGGCGCTGGCTTATCTGGATAATTATGAGGAAGCTCTTGAGAGCGTGGAGGATGTGCGGAGATCTCTTCTGATTGCATTGATCGACCGTAAGATCACGAAGTATTTTTCCAACTTTGACGGCCTTGTGAAAAAGCTTGAGAAAGATAAATATCTTCTGATCATGCGCCAGAGTTCGCTGGAAACTTTGAAGGAACAGAGATTCCATATTCTGGATGAGGTGAAGACTGTTAACATCGGAAATGAGATGGCAGTAACCTTAAGTATTGGAATAGGTCTGAATGCTTCCACTTATATTCAGAATTATGAGTATGCCAGAATTGCCATTGAGATGGCACTGGGACGTGGCGGCGATCAGGTAGTAATCAAAAATGGCAATAATATCACCTACATTGGCGGCAAGGCTCAGCAGATGGAGAAGTCCACCCGTGTGAAGGCCCGTGTGAAAGCTCAGGCACTGAAGGAATTTATGAGCACCAAGGATCGTGTGGTCGTTATGGGCCATAAGATCACCGATGTGGATGCGCTGGGAGCAGGAATTGGTATTTATCGTGCAGGTAAGACTCTTGGCAAACCGGTGCATATTGTAATTAACGATCCGACAACATCCATCCGTCCTCTGATGAGTGGCTTTATGGAGAATCCGGATTATGAGCCGTCCATGTTTGTGGACAGCAACCAGGCCAAGGAACTGGTAGATAACAATACGGTAGTAATCGTGGTGGATACCAACAAACCAAGTTATACGGAGTGCCAGGATCTTCTCTATATGACAAAGACCATCGTGGTACTGGATCATCACCGCCGTGGCAGTGAGGTGATTCAGAATGCAGTTCTTTCCTATGTGGAGCCATATGCATCTTCAAGCTGCGAAATGATCGCGGAGATCCTGCAGTATTTTGCGGATGGACTGAAGCTTCGCAGCATTGAGGCGGACTGTATTTATGCGGGTATTATGATAGATACCAACAACTTTACAACAAGGGCAGGTGTACGTACCTTTGAGGCTGCGGCATTCCTGCGAAGATGCGGGGCGGATGTGACACGTGTACGTAAGATGCTCCGTGACAATATCGATTCCTATAAGGCGAGAGCGGAGGCTGTCCGTACTGCTGAGATCTACCGGGATTATTTTGCCATTGCAAGATGCCCAAGTGAAGGTCTGGAAAGCCCTACTGTTGTAGGTGCACAGGCGGCCAATGAGCTTCTTAACATTGCCGGAGTCAAGGCATCTTTTGTTCTTACCAGCTATAATAACGAGGTTTACATCAGTGCCAGAGCCATTGATGAAGTCAATGTTCAGGTTATGATGGAACGGATGGGCGGCGGCGGACATCTGAATATTGCCGGCGCACAGGTGAAGGACACCATGGATGAGACCGAGAGAATGCTGAAAGAAATTATAGACCAGTTATATCAGGAAGGGGACAAATAGAAATGAAAGTAATTCTTCTGGAAGATGTAAAATCCCTGGGAAAAAAGGGACAGATCGTAAATGTAAGTGACGGATATGCAAGAAACATGATCCTGCCGAAAAAACTTGGTGTTGAGGCTACCTCCAAGAACCTCAATGATCTGAAACTCCGTAAGGCAAATGAGGAAAAGGTTGCACAGGAGAACCTGGACGCTGCCAAGGCATTTGCAGAGGAGCTTTCCACAAAAGAGATCATCCTGACCCTGAAAGTGGGCGAGGGTGGAAGAACATTTGGTTCTGTATCCTCCAAGGAAATCTCAGAGGCAGCCAAGAAACAGCTGAATCTGGATATTGATAAGAAAAAACTTCAGCTGGAGAATCCGATCCGTAATCTGGGGGTTACCAACGTTCCGGTACGTCTCCATCCAAAGGTAACCGGAAGTCTCAAGGTCTGGGTAAAAGAGGCGTAATCAATGGAAGAGGCACTGATCAAGAGGATTCTTCCTCACAGTATTGAGGCAGAGCAGTCAGTGATCGGTTCCATGATTCTGGACCGTGATGCGATTCTTGTGGCTTCTGAGATTCTGACCAGTGATGATTTCTATCAGAAACAGTATGGTATTATCTTTGATGCCATGGTAGAACTCTGTAATGAAGGACAGCCGGTAGATCTGATCACGTTGCAGAACCGTCTCAAGGAGAAAGAACTCCCGCCGGACATCAGCAGTATGGAATATGTCCGTGATCTGATTGCTGCAGTTCCTACCTCTGCCAATGTAAAATATTATGCCAATATTGTCAGTGAAAAGGCAGTTCTCCGCCGGCTGATCCGGACTACGGAAGAAGTCGCCAATGCCTGCTATCTGGAAAAAGACAGCACGGAGACCATTCTTGAGGAATCCGAAAAAAAGCTGTTCAACATCCTGCAGAGAACAAACGGCAGTGATTATGTACCGATCCAGCAGGTTGTATTAAATGCAGTCAGCAACATTGAGAAGGCTTCCAAGCTGAAAGGTTCGGTAACCGGAATTCCAACCGGATTTGTAGATCTGGATTATAAGACCTCCGGTATGCATGCGTCCGATCTTGTACTGATTGCGGCGCGACCTTCCATGGGAAAAACGGCATTTGTACTGAATATTGCTCAGTATATGGCGTTTCGTAAAGATGTGACCGTGGCGATCTTCAGTCTGGAGATGTCCAAGGAGCAGCTGGTAAATCGTCTTCTTGCCATGGAATCTCATGTGGATTCCCAGAATCTTCGTACCGGAAATCTGAAAGATGAGGACTGGACGAAGCTGGTGGAAGGCGCGGATATTATCGGCGGTTCCAATCTTATCATTGACGATACACCTGGAATTTCCATTGCGGAACTTCGATCCAAATGCAGGAAATATAAGCTGGAGCACAATCTTGGAATCATCATGATTGATTACCTGCAGCTGATGAGCGGAAGCGGAAAATCCGACTCCAGGCAGCAGGAGATTTCCGATATTTCAAGATCTCTGAAAGCACTGGCAAGAGAGATCGATGTGCCGGTGATTGCGTTATCCCAGCTGAGCCGAGCCGTAGAGCAGAGACCGGATCACAGGCCAATGCTCTCCGACCTTCGAGAGTCCGGAGCCATTGAGCAGGATGCGGATGTGGTCATGTTCATTTATCGAGATGATTATTACCACAAAGATACCGAGAAGAAAGACATTGCGGAGATTATCATAGCCAAGCAAAGAAACGGTCCCATCGGAACCGTAGAGCTGGTATGGCTGCCAAGATATACCCAGTTTGTAAATATGAAAAAGTAGAGCCGTGCAGACGGAAAAATGAAATGCTGTCAGGATGAACACTTGTATTTAGCCTGACAGCATTTTGTTTTTCAGGCTATAGGGCGAAGCCCCACATCGAGCGGCCTTTGGACGCGAGATGTGTAGCACGGCGGGGTTCCGTATGTCAGTAAATCTCTGTTGATAAGTCACATCCGGTAAAATTATGTCAACCGATTCTTCTTGCCATTTCCAGACCCCAGGGGTTATACTGTAGACAGCAACAGTGAATCTCTACACAAGGGGGCGTTCACGATGGAAAAAAGATATACGGTGAGACAGGCTGTAACAATGACAGGCGTGAAATCTTATGTTCTGCGGTACTGGGAGGAAGAACTGGATCTTCGGATCGGGCGCAATGAACTGGGGCATCGCTATTATACACCGTTTGATATCCAGCTTTTTCTTAAAATAAACGAGTTGAAAAACAGAGGCCTTCAGCTGAAAGCGATCCGCACACTGATTCCTCAGGAAGCAAGAAATACGCATACATCAGATCTTACGGAAGCCGGTACCGAAATTCTGGACGGAGAAGCCGTTGAGATTGAAGATATTCCGGTAAGAGCACCGGAAGAGGCAGAAGAAAGGTTTGAGGAGAAACAGGAGACGGAAACGGCAAATGTAAAAGAGAACGGCGGGGATAATAAAAAGATTCTGGAGTTTCAGGAAATCCTGGAACGCCTGATCCATGAGGAAATGCAGAGAAAAAAAGAAGGAGAGTACCGGTGCCGTTCACTGGATGAAGCCATCCGAAAGAAACAGCAGGCAAGAAGAGAAGCGGCAGCTTCCTGTGAGGGAAAAAAGAATAAAAGAAACAGAAAAGGCTGCCGGTAAACCGGCAGCCTCATTCATTACGGTAGCTTATTAAGCTAATGGTGCATTACTCAGCAGAGATAGCACCAACTGGACAGGCCTCAGCGCATGTTCCACAGTCAACGCAAGCGTCTGCATCGATCATGTAATGCTCATCTCCCTGAGAAATAGCCTCGTTCGGGCACTCACCCTCGCATGTTCCACAGCTAACGCACTCGTCAGAAATTACATATGCCATAATTGATATCCTCCTTTAAAATGGTGTATTGTATGTATCCCCTACCAGGGATTCTATTCCCATTCTAATATATCTGTTTAAAGAATACAAGTACAAATTTATATACAAAATAAAAATAAGGAAACCAATGTAATACGATAAGGAAAGGGATGAGGAAAGCGTTGATTCCGGCCAGGTTTCGTATTATAATAACAGAACGGAATGGAAACATCAGAAACATTTCGATAAATCAGTAAAGGAGAATACAATCATGGCAAAGGTTACAAAGAGCATGCTGATCGGAGAACTTCTCACAGTAGATCCGAATATTGCACCAATCCTGATGAGAGCAGGAATGCATTGCCTTGGATGCCCGTCTTCTCAGATGGAGTCTCTGGAAGAGGCAGCTATGGTTCATGGACTGGACGCTGACGTTCTCGTAGCACAGATCAATGATTTTCTTGGTGAGTAAGCAGCATCTGCTGTTTTACTGAAAAAAAAGACCGCTGTTGGAAATATGGATCAATCAAAGCAAGGATGATCGTATTTCTGACAGCGGTTTATTTTTTTATTTAAAGTTCGAGAAGTTTCTGAAGTGCATTCTCCGCAATCAGGGTGCCATGTTCCCGAAGGTAGGCTTCCCCGGCAGGAGTAAATGCACGGCCAACTCCATACTCAGAAAGAATGTTGCATACTTTGTTGAATTCTTCCGGTGTGCAGTCAGACTGGTGAAGAACCAGCTGATATCCTCCGTCTTCCCCTTCACGGTAAAGAGTATTGTTTCCGGTAAAGAAACCGTTCATTCCATGAGAAGCGGCGATGACATCGTCAAGTCCTGGGAAGGAATACAGACGGATCAGCCGTATAGAATTCTCGGAAGTCTGTGAAGCGTCCGGGTTTTCCGGATTCTGTGCTGCTGGTTCAGATTTCTTTTCTTCCGGTTTCTGCGGGAGATTTTTGAGTTTGGATTCGCAGAGCTTCTGGAAAATATCAATGATATTATCGGCTCCATCGATCTCAACAGTATCTGCTGGTTTATTTCCTTTAAAAGGAGCAAATTTGGAAAAACGGGTATCCAGTTCTTCCGGATCTTCCACCTTGGTGATGATGAGGATGACGCTTTCTGCGCTTACGGGGATCGCTTCGATCATCAGCGGAATGTTATCAGCTTCAAAACCAAACTGTATCTGAGCCTGCTGCATCATGTCACGGAAGAGCCGTTTGGCTTTCTCGGTACCGTAAGCAAGTTCACTGATACGGATCTGATGGCTGTCCAGATCTTCCTTCGTCAGTGTGCAGCGGATCTGATTGTCGTTGATCTTTTCTATTTTCATATAATCACATCCTATGGTCAATAAATTTAATCTTTTACATACTGTATTATATAACAGCTATACACAAGATGTAAAGATGCATATCAATGGGAAAAAAGAAAATTCCGGGATAAAAATAAAAAAAATTTTATAATTGAACAAAAGGCTTGCATCTGAAAAGAAAAAAGGTATAATAAAAACAGAAAAGCTGCAAGATCTGTAAAAGCAGTAAGAGAACAAAGATAACTTAAAGTCATACTTTTTCTGAAGATAAATTTCTGTGTAAAACTCATCGGCGATTCTGCCATAACACAGAATAAGAAATTTCCCCCTTTTAATTTTTTATATATTACAACGGGATCTGTGCAGCTTTTCATGAACCATTGCTGGTGTTTTCTGAAAATCAAACCAGGAAAGGAGGTCGGGATACGGAAAATATATCACGGGTAAAAAAGAATCCTGCAAAGGCACTCCGTAAAGAACTTGAGATTTACCGGGAAAAAGGTGTTTCTCTTTATCTGAACGGAGAACCAAGCACTCCGAAAAAAATCGCAAAAGCCTGTCAGATTGCGGAAGATGGAGTCTATATGCGGGATTATACAGAAGATGAAGAAGGGCATATCGCCTGTGTAAGCTTTGATTTTATCCGAAAATGTTAAGGATCGACACGAAAGAGAAAGCGGTTCCCCGGAAAGAAAAAGTTCCCCTGAACTCATACATACCATGTGGGGAACCGAAATTATAAATAAAGTGTAAAAAAATATTAAATGTCGATTTTTGTAACGAAATCCAGAGGAAATATGTTATAATAAAAAAAATTGTGACATTCTATACCGAAAGGAAAAAAATAATGATAAAAAAACATATGCCGGTTTTTGTGGTATGTCTGCTGATTGTTCTGGTCTCTCTTATCGGAGGGGCTGTATACGGAATTAACAAGCTGATTCCAACCAGCAAACAGATGGATCTGACGGAATATTATGGTCATAATGCAGATGGAGAAGCTGCATTGATACTTGGAACACAGAAACTGGAGCAGAAAGCTTTGTTTTCGGGAAACGATGTATATCTTCCACTGGATGTAGTAAGTGGGTATCTGAATCAGAGATATTACTGGGACAGCGAAAATAAGAAGATTCTGTATGCAACACCAACTAGTCTTACGGAGGAAGCGGCATCAGAGCAGGCAGACGGAAATGTATGGCTGAAAGATGACACAGTTTATCTGAAACTGGATTATGTAAAAAAGTATACAGATATTGATTCCTATATATATGAAGACCCTGCAAGGGTGGCGATACAGTATAAATTTAGCAATATACAGACAGTAACTGTAAAGAAAGATACAGTAATCCGGTATCGCGGAGGGATTAAGTCGGAAATTCTTACAAAAATCCCTAAAGATACGGTCCTTAGGCTTCTGGATGAAGGAGAGGACTGGGATCAGGTAGCGACTGATGACGGTTATATCGGCTATATTCAGAAAAAAAAGGTAAGCAGTGCGGATACCACAAATTATGAGAGAGATTTTAAGGCGGAAGCATATTCTTATCTTACCATGGATGAACCGGTAAATATGGTATGGCATCAGGTTACCAGTACAGACGCCAACAGCTATTTTGCAGATGCCGTGCAGAATATGACGGGAGTGAATGTGATTTCACCGACCTGGTTTTCTGTCTCTGATAATGACGGAAATGTATCAAGCCTTGCGTCCGGAGAATACGTTATGCAGGCGCATGAAAAAGGCCTGAAAGTCTGGGGATTGGTAGATAACTTCAGTGAAAATATGAGTACAACGACGGTACTTTCCAAAACCAGTTCCAGACAGAATCTTGAGAATCATCTGGTCACATATGCACTGAAATCCGGCCTGGATGGTATTAATATTGATTTTGAGTCCTTAAGTGAAGATGTGGGAATTCATTTCCTTCAGTTTCTGAGAGAACTTTCCATTCAGTGTCATGAGAACAATCTGGTACTTTCTGTGGACAATCCGGTACCTGAGGATTTCACAAGCCATTATGACAGAACCGAACAGGGTAAAGTTGTGGACTATGTGATTATTATGGGATATGACGAACACTATGTTGGTTCGGATGCCGGTTCCGTGGCATCACTTCCATGGGTGGAGCAGGGAGTTAAAGATACCCTTGCAGAAGTTCCGGCCAAGAGAACCATCCTTGCTATTCCATTCTATACAAGGCTCTGGAAAACGACAGATGGTGGTGCTCTTACCAGTGAGGCGATCGGAATGGATCAGGCACAGCAGGTAATCAGCGAGAATGGAGCAGAGACTTACTGGGACAAGACTACAAGTCAGAATTATGGAACCTACGAAGGTGATGGGGCTACATACCAGATCTGGCTGGAAGATGCACAGTCTGTTGCAGAAAAAGTAAAACTGATCAGCAAATATGAACTTGCTGGTGTGGCAGAATGGAAACTCGGATTTGAAAACAGTGGAATCTGGAGTGTAATAACAGAAAACCTGTCATAAACAGAAAAAAATATTATACGACACAATGATAAAAACATCCCCGGCAACATATATTAAAATAAATATGCCGGGGGTGCTTTGCGTTGAAAAAGCATTATGTAGAGCTTGGTATGGCAGTGCTCATGCTGGTCTGTTTTTATATTTTGTCCAGGGAGGCAGCAGAAACAGCAGGAAAACTTGCGGATGTATCCGGAAATATAAAAAACAGCCAGGTGATTCTGATTGATGCCGGGCACGGAGGTGTGGACTCCGGGATGGTTGGTGTCAATGATCTGAAAGAAAAGGGCATTAATCTGGAAATCTCCATGAAATTAAAAGCGATTCTGGAGAAAAAAGGATTTGCAGTAGTGATGACAAGAGAAGAAGACAGGGGCCTTTATGAAGAGAATACAAAGAATATGAAGGCACAGGATCTGCAAAATCGCATTGCAATGATTCAGAAATATTCTCCGGTACTTTCGGTAAGCATTCATCAGAACAGTTACAGCGATCCACAGGTAAAAGGTCCGCAGGTATTTTATTATGAAGATTCAAAAAAGGGGAAGGAACTTGCACTTTCCATTCAGGAGCAGATGAATGATCAGCTTTCTGTTGCACGGCCAAGAGCTGCCAAGGGAAACCGGACGTATTATCTGCTTAAAAGAAGCAGCGGGGTAATTAATATTGTAGAATGTGGTTTCCTTACCAATCCGGATGAAGCGGCACTTCTGCAAAGTGAAGAATATCAGGAAAAAGTTGCAAATGCAGTTGCAGATGGAATTGGTACATATTTAGAGGAGCAGGAGGTGCCTGAAAAAAATTGAAAAAAATGTGAATAGTCTTTTCATAAGAAGGCGATTCTGATATACTTTACGTGAATTGAGGAGAATCCTATGTTTGGAATTATCTATCTTATATTATGTATATTAACAGGAATGGAAATGGTGGGATGTCTGTTTCCGCACCAGACAACTGAAAAAGGAAATCGGATATGGGTGATCCTTCCGGCTGCTTTTGGAACAGGTACGCTGATGCTGACATGGGCAGTATATATTGTTTCCTGGATATTCAGTGTATGTGTGGGAACAGAACATCCTCTTTTTTATGGGAATTTATTGGTGATGCTGGTAACGGCACTGATTTTTCTGATGAATTTTCACCGGAAACGTAAGAAAGGAAAAACAGTATTTTCAGCAGGAAATATGGTTACCAGAAGATGGATCCTGAAAAAAGAAATATGTCTGTTTGTGATACTGGCGTTTTTTGTAACCTGGATTATGTTTTATGTCTTTCATATGAAAGACGGAGTGCTGTATTCCGGTTTTTCTGTATATGGTGATTATGCACCTCATACTGCAATGATGCGCTCTTTTTCAAGAGGAAATAATTTTCCTACACAGTATCCTCATTACGGAGGACAGGATGTGAAGTACCATTTTATGTTTCAGTTTCTGGTAGGAAATCTGGAATATCTGGGACTTCGGCTGGATCTGGGATACAATCTGGTAAGTATTCTGTCGCTGGTAGGATTTCTTATGGTGCTTTATGCAATCAGTTACCGGATGTTTTTCAGTTTCTGGGCAGGTGCATTTTCTCTGCTGTTCTTTTTTTTTCGGAGCGGAACTGCGTTCTGGAGATATTTGTGGGAGAATATCAGAACTGGAAATCTTATACAGGCGCTGACAGAAAATACGGTATTTATTGGATATACAACCAATGAAAACTGGGGACTCTGGAATTTTAATGTATATCTGAATCAGAGGCATCTTGCTTTTGGTCTTCTGATAGTGGCTGTGGCCATATGGATTTTTATGGACTGGGTAGAAGCAGGAAGTGGCCGTAAAGAGAAAGGAATTCTGTGGATTCGAAATTGCTTTTTTACCAGAGAAGCATGGATTTGCAGAAATGTGGATACAGCAATTCTGATGGGCTTGTTTTTGGGGCTTACTGCTTTCTGGAATGGGGCTGCACTCATTGGAGGACTTTTAATTCTAGCCGGTTTTGCGGTATTTTCCGATGGAAAGCTGGATTATGCTATTTGTGCGGCGCTGGCTGTTTTTTTCTCGGAACTTCAGTCAAAGATTTTTGTATCCGGAAGTGTTATGAGCCCTTCTCTTTACTGGGGATTTCTGGCAGATCATGCCACGGTAACCGGTGTACTCTGGTATCTGGCTCAGATCAGTGGATTTTTCTTTATCGGATTGGTTGTTGTTGCTGTCTTTCTGAAGAGAAGTGAAAGGGTAATTCTTGGAGGTTTTCTTCTTCCGATGCTGTTTGCTTTTCTGATATCACTGACTCCGGATATCAATGTGAACCATAAATATGTGATGATATCTTATGCGTTTGTTACGGTGTTCTGGGGATGGGTAGTAAGGAATATTTTTCTGTCAGGGAAAACGAAATGGAAGAAGTGGAGCTGTAAAGTGGCCTGTGTAATCTTATGTATCTGCCTGATAGGAACGGGTGTTTATGATTTTGTGGTAATTTTGCTGGATAATGATTCCGCACATCGCATGACCGTAGATATGGAAAGCAGCCTTACAGACTGGCTTTCTTCAAACCTCAAGAAAAACGATCTTCTTCTGACACCGGAATATACTATGAATGAAGTTACCATGTCAGGTGTGATGCTTTACTGTGGATGGCCTTATTATGCCTGGTCAGCAGGATACGATACAAATTACAGAGCCGGGCAGGCGGTAATGATTTACACGACAGACGATCCACAGGTTTTGAAAACAACAGTGAAAAAGGAAAAAATCACGTACATTCTGTTTGAGGAAGATATGGAATTTGAGCAGCAGGAATGTCGTGAAGATATTATAAAGAAGACGTATCCGTTGGTTTATAAGTCGGAGGATGGGAGAATAAGAGTTTATGAAACATGACAGCTTGTACATTATTATGCCTGCATATAATGAAGAAAAAAATATCGGAGCTGTGATTGAACAGTGGTATCCGGTTGTGGAAAAAATTGGAGGAGACAGCCGTCTGGTGATCCTAAATGATGGAAGTAAGGACGGAACATATGAGAAGATCCGGAAATATCAGGAGAAATATGACCGTCTTATCGGAATTGACAAGCCCAATGAAGGTCATGGAGGAACTATTCTTAGAGGGTATCATTATGCGGTTGACGCCGGAGCAGATTATGTTTTTCAGACAGATACTGACGGACAGACGCTTCCGGAGGAATTCTGGCAGTTCTGGGAAAAACGAAAAGAATGTGGTCTTCTTATCGGATACCGGAAAAAAAGAGAAGATGGAATTTCAAGACTTTTTGTGACAAGAGTTCTCCGCCTTGTGCTGTTTCTCATATTTAAAACGTGGGTAAAAGATGCGAATACTCCTTACCGGCTGATGAACGGAAAGCAGCTTAAAAAAGTACTGAAACGGATTCCGGACGGATTTTTCCTGTCCAATGTACTGATGACAGTGATCTATGAGAAACATCATCTGCATGTGGAATACATCCCGATCACCTTCCGTCCACGTCAGGCTGGAAAAAATTCTATTAATATGAAGCGAATTATAACAATAGGCAAACAGGCATTTCATGATTTCATGCGCCTGCGTCACAGAATATGATACAGGAGGAACAGAAAGATGAAAGTAAAAATCAGGGAAATACTTCCGGAGTCAGTTGCGGCGGTGGTTCTGATCGCTCTTTCAGCCTGGCTTCTCGGCGGAGATGTATGGACTTTCTGGACCTGGTGGCTTCTGGCCCTTTTTATGGGAATGATTGCAATGCCGCTGACCGGAAGACTTTTTGATGGATTTGAAGATAAAGGATGGCTTTTTTCGAAAGTTCTGGCAATTGCCATAACAGGATTTCTTACCTGGTTTCTTGTGGCGGTGGAAATTCTTCCATTTACTTTTGCATCCTGTGCGGGAGTGTCCGTATTTTGTGGGGTAATCTGTGTTATTTTGTTTCATGTACAGCAGAAACATGGAATTGAATGTATTCCAACGGGGAAAATGCACCTGATTTTCAGAGAGGAGCTTCTGTTTTTCGGTATTTTTCTTCTCTGGACATATCTGGCAGGATTTCGTCCTCAGGCATATGGAACAGAGAAATTTATGGATTACGGATTTATGGAAGCCATGATGCGGAGCAAAACACTGCCGGCAAGGGATCTCTGGTACTCTCAGGGAACCATTAATTATTATTACGGTGGTCAGTATTTTGCAGTCTTTCTTACGAAGCTTACAGGCAGCAGAGTGGAAGTAACCTATAATCTGATGCGTACGTTTGTGGCTGCTTTTGCGTTTGTGTATCCATTTTCTCTGGTACGCCAGATGACCAAGGACAGGCTCTACGGGCGTATGAGCGGAAAGAAAAAATATCTGCCGTCTCTTGCGGGAGTGACTGCAGGCATTTCCGTTTCCATTGCGGGAAATGTACATTATATTGTCTATCGCTGTGTTCTGCCACTGATCCATAAAATACAGGGAGTGGAAGAAAGTGCCAGTTACTGGTTTCCGGATGCCACCCGTTATATAGGCTATAATCCGCTGAATGAAAGCGACAAAACCATTCATGAGTTCCCGAGCTATTCTTTTGTTCTGGGAGATCTTCACGCCCATGTGGTGAATGTGATGTTTGTGACATTTCTGGTGGGGCTTCTTTATGCGTGGTTTAAAAAAGTTCGTAGCAGAGGACCGGAACCGGAAAAACAGGACCTGAGAGATTTCTGGCTTAGACAGCTTTTGATGCCGCATATTCTTCTGGCTGCAGTGCTTCTTGGAATGTTCCAGTGGACAAACTATTGGGATTTTGTAATTTATTTTGTGGTAACCGGCGGTGTTGTCCTGATTGCGAATATTATCCGTTTTGGCGGAAAAATCACCAGAATTCTTTCTGTGACTGTTTTGCAGGCTGCAGAGATTATTGTGATTTCCTATCTGGTTATTCTGCCGTTTACTCTGAAATTTGAAACGATGGTACAGGGAGTTGCACTGGCACAGCATCACTCTCTCTGGTATCAGCTTCTGATTCTCTGGGGCCTTCCGGTAGTACTGACTGTTCTGCTGATTGTTTCCATTCTTGTGGAAAAACTGAGAGGCATGAAGCATAAAAGCCTGTACAGACTTCTGGAAGCGGTTACAGTTCCGGATCTTTTTGCGGTAATTATGGGGCTTTGTGCCATCGGACTGATTATCATTCCGGAACTTGTGTATGTAAGAGATATCTATGAAAACGGAAATGCCAGAGCGAACACCATGTTCAAACTTACGTATCAGGCATATATTTTGTTTGGAATGACTATGGGCTATGGAATCTACAGAATGCTGGTAGTTTCAAGACAGAAGATCGTCAAAGTCCTTTCAGGCATAGGGCTTTTTGTGCTGATCTGGACAGTGGGATACTTTGGAAATGCGGTACATTCCTGGTTTGGGGAAGTATGGAATCCGTCAAAATATCAGGGATTGAACGCAACTACATTTCTGGAAACTGATTTTCCGCAGGATGCGGCAGCAATTCGCTGGTTGAAACAGAATATTGAGGGATCTCCGGTTGTGCTGGAAGCCAATGGGGACAGTTACAGCGGATACGAAAGAGTCTCTGCGTCGACAGGCCTTCCTACGGTACTTGGCTGGTATGTTCACGAGTGGCTGTGGAGAAACGACGTGCCGGATCTTAATCAGAAAAGTGCAGATATTCAGACTATTTATACATCCGGCGATGTGGAAACCGTGAAATCTCTTGTAAAGAAATATGACATTTCCTATATTTTTGTAGGTGGACAGGAAAAAGAAAAGTATGGTACCGATCTCAATGACAGCCTGCTTCAGAGCCTTGGAAGTATTGCCTATGTGGATGTGACATCAGGAACCTATATTGTAAAAGTAAGTGTACAGTAAAGGGATAAACAGAAATCTTCGGATGATTCTCAGGAAAGCCTGCAAAAGATTGACATTTTTTCTGTGATAACGCTATAATAGACATATTACAGGTAAATTTATGAGGAAGAATGTTGCTTCTGCGGCATTATAGCGGGAGGAGGAAGATTTATGAACAGAATTGACAGGCTTTATATGGAAATGATCCGCTATTACCAGGGTGATCCTAAACATATTCAGCATTTTGTGAAGGTACACAGTTTTTCCAGGCTGATTGGCCAGGGAGAGGGGCTGGATGAAAGCACAATGTATACATTGGAAGCTGCGGCGCTTGTTCATGATATTGGAATTAAGATCGGAATGGAAAAATATGGCCGTTCGGATGGAAAGACGCAGGAAGCAGAAGGTCCGGCAGCTGCAAGGGAAATGCTGGGGAGACTTGGCTTTCAGGAAAAGGTAATCCGAAGAGTAGAATATCTGGTAGGGCATCATCACACCTACAAGAATATTGATGGAATGGATTACCAGATTCTTGTGGAAGCAGATTTTCTTGTAAACTATTTTGAGAACGGACTTGACAGAGAACATATAAAAACAAGTGCGGAAAAGATATTTAAAACAGAAACCGGCAAAAAAATTGTAAAAGAAATGTTTTTCCCGGAAGCTTTTCAGAAGTCGGAAACCTGGGCGCAGGATGCACTGCAGGATCTGGAAGATTTTATTGAAGAGCAGGGAATTTATATCAGACAGTAATGGAGCGTAAAATGAAAGCAGAAATAGCAGTTATGACAGCAGAACATATCGATATGGATGCAATTGCCAGAGGCGGGGAAATCCTGAAAAACGGAGGCCTTGTAGCATTTCCTACAGAGACGGTATACGGTCTCGGAGGAAATGCATTGGACCCAAAAGCATCTATGAAAATATATGCGGCCAAGGGAAGACCTTCAGATAATCCGCTGATCATACACATTGCGGATATCCGTGATCTGGATAAGATTGTCACGGAGGTTCCGGAAAAAGCAAGGATTCTGGCAGAAAAATACTGGCCGGGACCGTTGACCATGATTCTTCCGAAGGCAGATATCGTGCCAAAGGAAACAACCGGTGGGCTTGACAGCGTGGCAGTACGTTTTCCAAGTGACCGGATTGCACAGGAGTTGATTCTTGCGGCCGGGGGATATGTTGCAGCACCAAGTGCCAATACTTCCGGAAGACCGAGCCCGACCACAGCAGGACATGTAGCGGAAGATCTGGGAGATGCCATTGATATGATCATTGATGGCGGACAGGTGAATATCGGACTGGAATCTACCATTGTGGATTTTACGGAAGACGTACCGGTCGTATTACGGCCAGGATATATTTCGCTGGAAATGCTTCAGGAAACGCTGGGTGAGGTACGGATGGATAAAGGACTGATCAAACCGGACAGCAAGGTACATCCGAAGGCACCGGGAATGAAATATCGTCACTATGCCCCGAAAGCGGATCTTGCAATTGTGGAAGGCCCAACGGAACGGGTTATTGCAGAAATTGAAAAGAGAGCACTGGCTGCACAGGAGAATGGACAGACAGTAGGAATTATTGCAACGGATGAAACAAAAAGCAGATATTCACATGGTATTATAAAGAGTATTGGAAGCAGAGAGCAGGAAGAAACCATTGCACATCATCTTTATGAAGTGCTTCGTGAATTTGACAGCTGTAATGTAAGTGCCATTTATTCAGAGGCATTTTTTACACCAAGAATGGGACAGGCGATCATGAACCGCTTACTGAAAGCGGCTGGTCATAAAATTATCAACGTTGAGGAGGAAGAAAAATGATAGCACTGGGATGTGACCACGGCGGATATGAGCTGATGCAGGAGGTCAAAAAACATCTGGAAGAGAGAGATCTGGAGTATAAAGATTACGGATGCAATGGTCCTGAATCTGTAGATTATCCGGTTTACGGAAAAAAAGTTGCCGAGGCTATTGTAAACGGTGAGTGTGAGAAAGGTATTCTGATCTGTGGTACAGGAATCGGAATTTCCATCACAGCAAATAAATTCAAAGGAATCCGTGCCGCACTTTGTACGGACTGCTTTACTGCAGAAGCGACAAGACTTCATAACGATGCCAATATTCTGGCTATGGGAGGTCGTGTAGTAGGTCCGGGACTTGCTCTGAAGATTGTGGACATATTCCTGGATACACCGTTTTCCGGTGATGAGCGTCATATCAGAAGGATCAACATGATCGAGGATTAAGCTTATGGATAAAAAAGGACAGAAACGTAAGGATTATCTTTCCTGGGATGAGTATTTTATGGGAGTGGCCATGCTTTCCGGTATGCGTTCCAAGGACCCGCATTCACAGGTAGGTGCCTGTATTGTAAGTGAAGATAACAAGATCCTGTCAATGGGATATAATGGATTTCCAAAAGGCTGTTCCGACGATGTGTTTCCGTGGGGAAGAGAAGGGGAACCTCTGGATACCAAATATCTTTATGTGACGCACAGTGAGCTGAATGCCATTCTGAATTACAGAGGCGGAAGTTTGGAAGGAGCCAAGCTTTATGTGTCACTTTTTCCATGTAACGAATGTGCCAAGGCAATTATTCAGGCAGGAATCAAAACGGTGATCTATGACTGTGACAAATACGCCGATACTCCTGGTGTGCTGGCTTCCAAGCGGATGATGGACGCCGCGGGGGTGCGGTACCACCAATACCATAGGACCAACCGCGAGGTAAAGATCAAGCTGTAGACAGGCTCCGGAGAACTGTCCGTATGTTATCCCCCGGGCTGTGCAGAACGTATTATTTTACGGACTGCACGGCCCGGGGGAATATTTTGTCACGGATTTGAATAGGATATCATATATGCTGATCCGGAGGATGTGTGAGTATGGAAGGAAATAAATGGGGGAATATTGTTTTGAACTTTGTGATCCGTGCTATTTTGGGCATGGGGCTGATTTATTTTATTAATCAATATCTGCTCCCTGGGGATAATGCTTTGAATGTGGGGCTGAATGCAGTGTCCTTTTTGACAACCGGAAGCCTTGGTATTCCTGGCGTGTGTCTGCTTTATGGAATTTTATTCTATCAAAATTTGTGAGGTTTTCACAAAAAGTAATTTATTTGAAAAGAAGTATGGACATTTTAAAAATCTGTGTTTATAATACGATTCACACAGCAGTTGTTCGAGCTGCTGTCATCATTCAGGCGCCGGATCGTGGTGCCGGATGTATCTTGGGTTGGGACGATGAACTAACCATCATGTAAGAATCATGCTGCATATTCGCAGCGGTATTTTCAAACGTTGTTTTATTAAAAATGAAAAAAGGAGGGACAAGTTGCATCCAAAGAATTTTGTAATATGGGATGCGGAGCAGGAGTACGCAAAGAATCTTATGCAGGCCGTAGGCTCTCACAGGGAGCTGGGGTTTCAGATGCATCTTTTTCAGGACACAGATCATCTGGAGGCATTTTCACAGCAGAAACAAGTCCACATCCTGCTGCTGGGGGAAGACTGCCCGCCCGAACAGAGGCAGCAGATGAACGCTGACAGGCGTTACGTATTGATTAAGGGGGAAGACAGCGGGCTTCTTCCGGAAGAAAGGGGGATCTTTAAGTATCAATCTGCAGATAGGATCCTCAGCCTTATCCTGGAGGAGGCCTTGGACGGTGAGGAAATACCGGGGAGATTCAAAGGCAGGGGAGAGGGGCAGCTGATCGGTGTTTATTCTCCGGTGCACCGGATCGGAAAGACAAAGTTTGCGCTGGAGCTTGGCAGGGAGCTCTCCAAAGAAGGGCCGGTTCTGTATCTGAATCTGGAGGAGTATTCCGGGACAAGCCATTATTTTCCGGAGGAAACGGAGCATAACCTGACGGATCTCTTGTATTATCTGAGGCAGGATAAGGCGAATATTGGACTGAGAATAAGCGCCATGGCCGGCAGGGCGGGGGCACTGGATTATCTTTCTCCGATGCCGGTTATTCAGGATCTGAGGGCGGTTGAAGAGGCTGAGTGGCTAAGACTGTTTGAAGCCATTTTTGATCAGTCCATTTATAAATCCGTGATCTTGGATCTGGGGGACGGTGTAAACGGTCTGTACCGCATACTAAGGGAATGCCGCACAGTGTATACGTTGTATACGGATGAGCCGGTTTCTTCGGCAAAGCTGAAGCAGTATTTTGAGAACTTGAGGCGGACGGGCTATGAGGATGTGCTGGAACATACCGTACAGAAACGGGTTGCGAGAAAGGCTGGTGAGGAGGCATAGAGCAGTTAGAAGAGTTATACGGCAGAGTGCTGCAAGAGATGGATATGGGCAGGGAGATGGAGGATGATGAACTGCTGGATCTCATACATTCCGTACTCAATCAGGCGGGAGGAGAAACTTACATACCACTGCAGGAAAAAATTAAGCTGAGCAGAGAACTGTTTCATGCATTCAGAAAGCTGGATATCCTTCAGGATCTGATCGAGGACGATGATATTACGGAGATTATGATCAACGGCACAGATCATATTTTTCTGGAGAAAGGAGGACAGATATACGAATCGGACAGGCACTTCCTTTCTCCGGGAAAGCTGGAGGATGTCATACAGCAGATTGTATCCAGAACAAACCGGTATGTGAACGAAGCCTCCCCCATTGTTGACGCGAGGCTGGAGGACGGGTCCCGTGTGAATGTGGTATTAAAACCTGTTGCATTGAACGGTCCCATTATGACGATCCGGAAGTTTCCCAAGGAGAAGGTAACAATGGAGCAGCTTATTGCGTGGGGCAGCATAAGCAGCGAGGCGGTGGGGTTTCTAAAGCTCCTGGTGCGTTCCAGGTACAACATATTTGTCAGCGGCGGAACCGGGGCCGGGAAGACCACATTTCTGAATGCCCTGTCTGATTATATACCAAAAGATGAGCGGCTGATTACCATTGAGGACAATGCTGAGTTGCAGATTAAAGGCGTTCCCAATCTGGTCAGGCTGGAAGCAAGGAATGCCAACCTGGAGGGATCCGGGGCAGTGACCATACGGGATCTGATCAAGTCGGCACTGCGGATGCGTCCGGACAGAATCCTGGTCGGAGAGGTTCGGGGTGAGGAAACCGTGGATATGATTTCCTCGGCCATGCTAAATGGGCACAGCGGTTCTATGTCCACCGGCCATGCGAATAATTGCGTGGATATGCTGCACCGTCTGGAGACGATGATGATGATGGGGATTGATATGCCTTTTACCGCAATCCAGCGGCAGGTGGCTTCGGCCCTTGATATTATTATCCACCTGGGGCGGCTGAGAGACCGAAGCAGAAAAGTAATGGAGATAGCAGAAGTATTGGGCTATGAAGATGGTGAGGTACAGATACAGACACTTTTTGCGTATCAGGAGGAGGGATCAGAAGATGGAAAAGTTAAAGGACGGCTTATGAAAGTGGAAGAGCTTGTCAACCGGGAAAAGCTGCTGGCAGCAGGATATACGCTGTAAGGAATATATACAGGCATTGATAAATGGGATTTTGCTTCTATGCATGACCGCATATCTTTTCTACGATACGTGGATTGCGGCGCTGGCGCTTCTGCCCGCCTTATATGTCTATCTGCTCTACTGGAAGTCCAGGCAGTTCCGGAAAAAAGAGCAGGAATTCAGGGAACAGTTTCGGGTCAGTATTCAAACCATGGCATCGGCTCTCAACGTGGGATATTCCGTGGAGAATGCGCTGCGCGAGACTGCCCGGGATTTGAAGCCGTTGTTTCGGAAGGACAGCAGAATACGAAAAGAATTTGAGCGGATGATCCATCAGCTGGATATGAACCAGCCGGTTGAACAGGTCATGAATGATCTGGCGGCCAGGGTCAGTCAGGAGGATGTAGAGAACTTCGTAACGGTATTTGCTGCGGCAAAGCGGACAGGAGGGGACAGCATAGCGATACTCAAAAGTGCGGTCAGGGATATCAGTGATAAGATTGAAGCGGAAAAGGAGATACAGACGCTTCTAGCTTCTAAAAAGCTGGAATTTCAGGTGATGTGTATCATACCATTTGGCATTCTGTTTTATATGAGAATGGCTTTTCCGGATTTTATGAAGGTGCTTTACGGGAATCTGGGGGGAGCCGCGCTGATGACGGGATGTCTGCTGATATATGCGGCCGCTTACCGGATGGGAGAAAAGCTGGTGGATATAGAGGTGTAGATTATGAAGAAGCGAAACACAGTGTATGGAAGAATGGGAATTATCTTTTTGGCTGCAAGCGTAATATCACTCCTGATGCTGGCTGCTGACAGCCGCCGGAGGCCGGAGAAAAATGCAGAAGGAAAAAGTGTACTTGCCCGTGGCAGCCACGGTGAGGGAAGTAAAAAGGTGGAACTGGAGGCCCGGGTAGACGGAGACAAGGCGCCGTTGACTGTACAGGTAGAAGAGCAGCGGTATCAGAAAGAGGAACTTCCGGAGATATTTAAGAAGGCCGGAGAACGACTGGAAAAGGCTGTGCTGGGAGAAAATGAGAGCCTGGATGAAGTCAGGCATAATCTGAAACTGGCGGATCAGGTGCCGGGTATGGGAATTAATGTGTCGTGGGAGTCCGGAAATTACGAAATCGTTAATCTTCTGGGGGAGCTGCAGCAGGAACATCTGCAGGAAGAAGGTACGTTGGTTGAGCTGCGTGCAGTACTTACATATGGCGGGGAGGAGGCTGTACATTCCTTTTATGTAAACGTCTTTCCTCCCAGGTTAAACGAAAAAGAACAAAAGATGCAAAAACTACAGAAGGCACTGCGGGAGGCAGAGCTGGCCGAACCGGAAGAAAAATATTTGATTCTGCCGGGCAGCGTGGATGGGAGTAAAATAACATGGAAATATCCGGGAGAGTCGAGGGCAGCGGGACTATTCGTTCTGGGAATCGTGGCGGCAGCGGCAGTCTTTTTTCTGGACAGGCAGAAACATAAACAGATGGTGGAGGAGCGGAAGAGACAGTTGTCCACAGACTATCCACAGCTGATCAGCCAGTTCACCCTGTTCCTGGGAGCGGGAATGAGCGTTCGCAAAGCATGGTTCAAGATGGTGGAAGAGTATGAAAAAAGAAGGGATAGAAAAGGTTCCCGGATTGCCTATGAGGAAATGTCCTATACGATGCACGAGATTCAGGGCGGCGTCACAGAGGGGGAATGCTATGAACGGTTTGGCAGCAGGTGCGGTCTGCCGGCGTATCGAAGGTTTGGCGCACTTTTGTCACAGAATCTGCGGAAAGGGGGCAGGGGGATGAATGAATTGCTCAAAAGGGAAGCCGCGGATGCACTGGAGGACAGAAAAAAACAGGCCAGGAAGTTGGGGGAGGAAGCCGGAACAAAGATGTTGGGGCCGATGTTCCTGATGCTGGCGGTGGTACTGATTATGATTGTGGTTCCGGCATTTTTTACGATACAGATCTGAGAGGAGGAAACAAATGAAGAGAATTGTAGGGAGATTAAAACAGAGGTTGGGCAGGGCAAAAGTAGTTTTATGTGACTCTACGGGGCTGTCTGTCGTAGAGCTGATTTTAATACTGGTGGTAATTATAGCCTTAGTTTTGATATTTAAAACCCAGCTGATCAGCCTGGTGAACTCAATTTTTGAAAAGATAACAAGTGAAAGTTCGGGTATTTAATGGGGAAGCGGGGCGAGATAACGGCATTTTTGAGTCTTATTTTTGTTCTTCTTATCTCATTTATCACAGCGATTCTAGAGAGTACATCTATCCAGGTGGCTAAAAATCTAAAACGTCTGGATGCCGACCGCGCCGTGTTCTCTGTCTTTGGCGAGTATAGCAGAGAACTTCTGGAAGAATATGAGTTATTGGCAATTGATGGAAGCTATGGCGCGGATTCTTATGAAGAGAAATATCTGACAGACCGTATGCACTACTATGGCACAAGCGGTATGGAACATGATATCCAGGGGATCCAGTACCTGACTGACAGAAACGGAAGCGCATTCAAAGAGCAGGCGCTTGCCTACATGGAAGAGACATACGGAATAGCGGCCATACGTGAGCTGGCTGACCGGACTGGAATATGGGAGGAACAAAAGATGCAGGGAGAAGAAGCAGACAGGCAGAATTCGGAGATCAATACGGAACTGGAAGATATTTTGGCAGACAGTGGCAATGCGCTGCCCGATGAGGAAAATCCTCTGCCGCATGTAGCTGAACTGAAAAAATCTGGAATCCTTCAGCTCGTACTGCCGCAGGATTACCAACTCTCAAACGGGCAGATTGCTCCGGGAGAACAGCCCAGTGGAAGGAAGCTGAGATATGGCAGGGGCAGTTTCTATACAAGGCAGGGGATGGAAGGCATAGAAGAGCGGCTGCTGTTTCATGAATATCTGATTAAAAAATTTGGCAGCGCGGTAAATGAAGTAAGTGGAAAACGCAGTCTGGTATATGAAATGGAATACATACTTTCGGGCTGTGCCTCGGACCGGGAGAATCTGGAAGCAGTCGTGAAGAAGCTTCTTGGAATCCGGTTTGGGATTAATTATCTTTATCTGCAGACAGATACTGCGAAGCAGGCCGAGGCCGAGGCGCTGGCGCTGAGTCTTTCGACGCTTGCAGCGCTTCCGGCTGTATCAGGAATTGTGAAACAAGCGCTCCTTGCAGCCTGGGCATTTGGAGAGAGCCTGATGGATCTGCGTTCTTTAATGGCGGGGAAAAAAGCTGCCCTGGTGAAAAACAGCACAAACTGGCAGCTGTCGCTCTCGTCTCTTATGACACTGGGAACGGGGGAGGATCTGCAGGAAGGTGCGGATACCGAGGGGGGACTCTCCTATACAGATTACCTCAGAATCCTTCTTTTTTTAAAAGAGGAGGATGTTCTGGTCATGAAGGCGCTGGACCGTGTCGAACAAAACATGAGAACTGAAAAGGGCGGTTTGTCTTTCTGTGCAGACGCCTGTATCGTCCGGTTAAGAGTTCAGAATAAAGCAGTCATTCGTGAGGGGCTGACCTACCAGTTTCCGTTATATTTTGGATACAGATAAAATTTTGAACCCAATGCAGATGCCCTTTCTTCAAACCCTGCCGGCGCATCCCTTCCGGCAGGCAAATATATCCCAATCAAAAAAATATAAAGAAAGGAAAAACTGCGATGACACAATCAAATGAAAACTCACCCGACTCGAACATAGAAAGGGCATCTGCATTGGGTTCAAAAGCAAGCGTTACCATAGAAGCGGCACTGGCGGTTCCCATATTTTTATTCGCGGTATTGAGCCTGGTCTATTTGCTGGAAATACAATCTGTAAGGACATGTATCCGAAACGCTGTGCAGAGCGCAGCTAAGACAGCCGCGGAGGATACGGTTATGCTGCCTGTCGTGAACCTGGTAAAATTCCGACAGGATATCGTAGAAGCCGCGGGAGCTGGCCGCCTGGATCGGAGTATTCTGGCAGGAGGCAGTTCTGGGCTTAACTGCAGCAGGACATATATGTCTGTACTTACGGGGGAGATTCATGTCTCTGTGGAATATGCCGTAAGTCTTCCCTTTCCGCAGTTCACGAATCTGAAAGCAAAATTCAGGGAAGAAATGAGGGTAAAGGCCTGGACCGGTTATTTAAAAAGGGATGGAAATTCCGACGGAGAGGAGATTGTATATATAACGGATACAGCTTTGGTTTATCACGAGGACTACCAATGTACATATCTGCAGCTGTCAGTCCGGTTTGTGCCGTACTCAGGACTTTCCGGGATCCGCAACGAGGACGGCGGTAGGTATTACAGATGCGAAAAATGCGTACACGGAGATGCTTTCGCCGGAGTTTATATTACAAATACAGGAGGAAAGTACCACAATTCATTAAGCTGCAGTGGACTCAAAAGAACCATACATGCAGTAAAAAAGTCTGAAGTTGGCTTGAAAGGAGGCTGCAGCAGATGCTCGAAATAAGCAGAATAGGATGCGCCGTATACTTATGCATCTTGTCAGTGATAGATATTTGGACCAGAAGGATTCCTCTGTGGTTTCTTGCGGCGGGAGGGGCTGGGGCTGCGGCTGCCCGTATCTGCCAGACGGGGACTCTTGATTTTTCCGCACTGGCGGGTGCTGTTACAGGGGTGGTATTTATAGCGGTAAGCAGGGTAACAAAGGAAGGCTTTGGATATGGGGACAGCCTACTGATACTTATTATGGGGGTATATCTAGGGTTCCGGAATCTGCTGGCTGTCTTGTCCGGTGCTTTCCTCTTTTCGGCGCTGTTTGCAGCGGCCCTTTTGGTATATAAAGGCTTTGACAGAAAGGCGGGATATCCGTTTATTCCGTTTTTGCTGGCGTCCTATTTTCTATGGATGTGTGGCGTACAATGAGACTTAAAATGGAAGACGTATTAAAGAAGAAAAGAGAGCTAAATGGAAGCGTGACAGTGGAAATGGCATATATTTTTCCGATTGTAATTTTCGTGATTATTTTGACGATATATATCGTATTCTACTGGCATGACAAAAACATATTGCTGGGGGCGGCAGCAGAAACGGCGGTGCTGGCGGCCCAGTCGGACAGGCAGCAGGGCGGCGGAGAACCAGATCTGCAGAGGTTTTACCAGGAGCGTACGGAGGGAAAACTGATCTGGCTGAGGCTGACAGACGTTGAAGTTGAGCTGGATAAAACCCAGGCCAGAGTTACGGCCCGTGCAGGCAGGGGCAGGATGCGTGTACAGGCAGTGCAGATCACCAGGATACCGGGACCGGAGAAAAAAATAAGAAAGAAAAAACACTTAGAGTCATTGACAGACCAGGAGGAATAGATAATTATGAAGACAGGTTATGAAAAAGAACTGAACAGGGTAAGCCTGCATATAGATATCCCCCGCTTGTATGAAGAGGATTATCAGATACATATGCTCCGGGAAAATAAAATACCCGGTCTGCTTGAAATAGCGGGGTGTGGGATGGATGGGAAGAGCAGATACAGTTACACGGTGACGGGGTTATTGTCGATGAAATCTTTATTTGAGGCATCTGCAATTAAAAAGGAGGATATGCTGGGATTTGTGAACCGTCTGATGGAAGTGGTTAAGGCGCTCCGGCGTTTTATGCTGAATCCGGACGGACTCTTACTCTACCCTGAATTTATGTTTTATGGTAAAGATACCTGGCATTTCTGTTATCTGCCCGGCAGGAAAAAGTCCCTCTGTGAGGCTTTCCATGTGATAACCGAATATTTTGTCCGGAAGCTTGATTATGAGGATACGGAAGGCATTATGCTGGCTTATGAGCTTCATAAAGCAACGCTGCAGGAAAATTACGATCTTGAAAAAATTATGGAGGAATACCGGATTCACGAAGAAAAAAGACGCGGGCCGGAACCTGTAAATGCGGATACCCCGGAGGACGGGGAGCAGCTGTCCCGGGAAAATCTGTTTTCTCTTGAGGAAGAAGAATATGAACCGGTTGCCGATGTGGAGACAATCCGGGAGATGGGAGGGCATTGGAGCCCATGGAAGAAAACTGCAGATCGGTTAAAAAAGACAAAATGGGGCAGCTGGAAGGACCTGATTCTGGAGACGAACGGGAAGGAAGAAGAGGATATGTGAGGTTATAAAATCTAAACAATAAATTAAGGATACATGATAAAATACAAAAGCATCTCATTCGGAGTAAAATATTTACAATTTCGGATAAGGTGCTTGATTCTTTCATAGACAGAAGGGCAGAGAGCTATTATAATATAGAAGAGCAGTTAAGAAAAGGAGAGTCATCTTGGAGAAAAATCAAAAAGCAGTGTGCACCACCGCATTGATTGTAATTAATATTGGAGTATTTCTGGTGCTTTCTGTTATGGGAGCTACGGAAGATACCCTGTTTATGCTCGAGCATGGGGCTATGTACGGGCCTTATGTTGTGGAAGGGCATCAGTATTACCGGATCTTTACCTGCTTGTTCCTGCATTTTGGTATCGAACATCTGCTGAACAATATGGTACTGCTGGGAGCACTTGGCTGGAACCTGGAACTGGAGACCGGCCGGATCAAGTTTCTGATTATTTACTTTATATCAGGGCTGGGGGGGAATCTGCTTTCATTGTGGATGAATATGAGTACAGATAAGATGGTGGTATCGGCAGGAGCCTCAGGAGCCATATTCGGTCTCATGGGAGCGCTGCTGTGCGTAGTCTTGAAAAATCATGGAAGAGTGGGAAGGCTGACAAACCGTGGACTTTTGGTTATGGTAGTCCTGAGCCTGTATTTTGGCTTTACAAGCTCAGGAGTAGACAATGCGGCCCATGTTGGCGGTCTTGTCTGCGGATTTGTGATGGCGGCGGTTCTGTACCGCAGGCAGCGTGGCGCGGCTGGTACAGTATTCTATGATTAATTAATTCAGCAATACCGTACTATATGGGAAGAATAATTGTAAACGTGGAACCTTCGTCCACTTTGGAGTCTACCGATATGGAACCACCATGGGATTCGATGATTCGTTTGGACAATGACAGCCCAAGGCCTGTCCCACCCTCTTTATAGGTTTTAAACGGCTCAAAGATGTAATCTATGATTTCTTCCGCAATACCGCATCCGGTATCCTTGCATTGAATTGTCAGAGAGTCATTATGACGGCTGGCCGAAAAATGTATGCGGCCTTCACCTGTTATAGATTCTTTAGCATTTCGAAGAAGGTTTAAGAATACTTCTTCCAGCTTGACTTTGTCACCAGTGTAATCGCCCAGACCGGCAGGAATAGAGGATGTGAATTCAATATCGGAATCTTCGCTGTCGATAGAAATTGCAAATGAGACGGCAATGTTCTTTAGGAGACGTTCGATAGAAAAGACAGAATAGTGCAGAGTATCGCCATTATTAAAAGTAGAAAGCTCGTTTAACAGCTGACACATAAATTCTACATCGTCGATCGTCTGACGCCAGTGTGGAAAATCACGTACTTCAGGATGCTGGATTTCCATAACCTGCAAGGACGAGGAAACAAGTGTCAGCGGATTTCGTATTTCATGAGCAATTGCGGACACCGTTTCATGATGATTTTCTAACAGCTGACTAATGATCTGTTTTGCATCATGGTTTTCCTCCATGAGAGTGTTCATTTTATTGATGTCAACATTATGTAACATATTTATGCCCTCCTTATAGTACGTTATAATTGTAGTCTAGCACGATGGTGGGCAGTGTTCAACAAAATCAGATTGACAAGTTTCGACAGAATAATGCTGATAAAAGAGCTTCTCATTTAGTTGAAAATGGGATATACTAAAGTTAAAACATTCTAAAAGAAGAAATGAGGAAAAGCTATGAAAGACGAAAATTGCATTTTTTGTAAGCTGGCATCGGGTGAAATTCCATCAGCAACGCTGTATGAAGACGATGACTTTCGTGTGATTTTAGACCTGAATCCTGCGTCCAGGGGACATGCTTTGATTATACCGAAGGAGCATTACCGCAATCTGTATGACCTGGATGATGAGCTTGCAGCTAAGGTATTGGTTCTTGCTAAAAAGATGGTACTTAAGCTCAAAGACGTGTTGGGGTGTGACGGTTATAACATTGTTCAAAACAATGAGGAGCCCGCAGGTCAGACAGTATTTCATTTTCACATGCATATGATTCCTAGATATGAAGGCGATAAAGTAGGATTGGGCTGGAAGATGGGCGAACTTTCAGATGAGGACAAAGAAGAAATATTAAGTAAAGTGATTTAATAACCGGGGATAAAAATGTTGACTGATAATCGTGAGTTTGATGAGATCTATGAAGAATATAAAAATCTCGTTTTAAAAGCAGCATATACATATTCGGGCAATTACGATGTGGCAGAAGATATTACTCAGAATACGTTTCTCCAATTATATATTTATTACAACCACATGAATCACAGCAATATTAAATCGTGGCTGTATACGACTGCTAAGAATTACGCGTTGAATTATAACAAGAAGGCCAGTCGGGAGATACTTGGAGAAAATTTTAATGAGGAAGACTTTGTTCGGGAAACTGTGGAGAGTGCTGAAGAAACGTTTATGGAAGAGTTGAAAGATTTAGATCGCTCCGAACTTCACGAGCGTATCTTTGAGGCACTGCTTGAGAAAAATCCCAGATGGTATGAGGCGATTACGCTGGTATATTATCTGGAAATACCACAGGCAAAAGTTGCTGAACAAATGGGAGTCCGTGTCGAAGTGCTGCATAGTGTATTGCACAGAGCCAAAAGCTGGATTAAGAAAGTATTTGGTGTTGAGTATGATGAATTGAACCGAGTATAAGAAAACAGGTGTCTATACGCCACCTGTTTTCCTGGTTGTGTTGCAATCCGACAATTACTATAAACTTATCTCTTCTACAAGTCCTATAATTGTATCAATGGAATCCTGCTGTCTGGAATCCCGCATAGCGTCCATATAAGAACTGCGGTTATCGTAAAGCCTCCGGACAGCTTCGAGGAGAGACTCTTTTGTAAGCTCCTCTTCTTCAAGGATCATACTAAAGCCCTGCCTTTCAAATGAGCGGGCATTTAGAATCTGGTCGCCGCGGCTGGCATTGGCCGAAAGTGGGATCAAAAGATTCGGCTTTCTAAGTGCTAACAGCTCGCAGATTGCATTTGCACCGGCCCTTGAAATAACGATATCTGCCAGGGCGAATATATCCCGAAGCTCATTTTTGATATATTCAAACTGTGCGTAGCCTCTCAGGCCATTAAGGGAATTATCAACTTTGCCTTTGCCGCAGAGGTGAACGATCTGGAAATACTCCAGAAGCTCAGGGAGAGCAAGGCGTACTGCATTGTTGACGGCCACTGAGCCAAGGCTTCCTCCGATTACAAGGATGACGGGCTTATCCGCCGCGAAGCCGCATAGATCCAGTGCAGCAATTTTGTTGCCGGACAGCAGCTCCTGCCGGATCGGGGAACCGGTAAGGATAGACTTTTCCAGCGGAAGAGACTCAAGGGTCTCCGGGAAATTACAGCAGATTTTGGTTGCCGATGGGATGGCTAGCTTGTTGGCAAGTCCCGGTGTCATATCAGACTCGTGGATAATGGTCGGTACCTTGCACCGCTTGCCGGCCAGTACAACGGGAACAGAAACGAATCCCCCTTTGGAAAAGATAACATCAGGTTTCAATTCCTTTATAATGGAATGAGCCTCCCCAAACCCTTTTATTACTCGAAAAGGATCTGTAAAGTTCTGAACGCTGAAATAGCGCCGCAGCTTTCCGGAAGAAATACCATGATAAGGGATACCAAAAGGCTCAATGAGTTCCTTCTCAATCCCTTTGTAAGATCCTATGTATTGGATATCGTAACCCAGTTCCCTCAGCCGGGGAATCAGTGCAATATTGGGGGTGACATGCCCGGCCGTGCCGCCTCCCGTAAGTACAATATGTTTCATAGGGAATTCCTCCTGAAAAATCTTTTTATTAACCATAGCTATTAAAAATTTAAAAGTTATACTTGCATATAACCGATAAAACACATATAATTTCATATTAAACTTATTTAGTAAAAAGTCAAGAAAAAGTAGTAGCCAAAATAAGGGGAATAAGCATGAAACAAAACAAAAAATTATCACTGCAAGAAGAAGTGGAGAATGCAGCTGAGAGGGTGGAAAGGAAAATAGCGGAAAATCCTGATCTTAAAGATATCCAGGTATCTGGCAGGATGGAAGCTGCACTTCTAGCTGAAATTCAGGCATACGAGAAGAGACGTGGACAAGAGCACAGCACTGGAGAAAATACAGCAGAGTTTGGGGAGGAACTTGCTCCAAATTTTACCGAACGTACAAAAGATAATCCGGAAAGTTTTCTTTCAGAAGAAGACAGAGAAGCATTACGCCTTGGCAGAGAACTCCTGAAAAAGAAAGAGGACGAACCAAAGCTGTTTGAAGTCAATACAGAATACCACAAACATCTTAACAGTGATGAGAAAAAGGGGAAGAAAAAAGAAGGGAGGAAGACCAGTGTATTACGTATGCCGCGTGGAAGGAGGTTTATAATTGCATTTGCGGCGGTACTTGTTTTGGTGGTTGGAACGAGTGTGACTAGCGTGGGGAGTAAGTCATATTTGAAAATACTATGGGAGAAGATTCATGGTGGACAGGCAATGCAAGTTGTTAATGTTAAAGATATGGAAACACAAGAATCCGAAGATGGTGAGGAAGTTACTGCATATAGAGAAATTAGAGAGCGACTGGGGGTTGTAGCAGTAAGACTGGGCAGTAAGCCTAAAGATATGTACTTATCAGAATATACTATAGATGAAGAGCAGAAAAGAGCACAACTATTTTATTCATATAATGATGAGATTATACGTTATTCTATATATTTAAATAATTTAGATTCATCATTAAGTCAAAAAGAGGAAGACACGCTAATAGATAGTTTTGTAATTGAAAACCATAATCAAAACATAGATATAAAAAAATATAAAAAATCAAATAAGTATAGATTTGTAGCTAAATTTGATTATCAAGGGGTTTATTATCAAGTTAAAGGAGTTATGGAAGAAGACGAATTTTTAGGATTAATAGAAAATTTGATATTTTTTGATTAAAGGCGTAAGTTTTAATACACTCAATTGTTTATTTAATAGAACACATAAGAGGATGATAAGGATGAGAAAAAGAATATTTGCCACATTATCTACATTGTTATTAGCTTTAAGTATTTGCGTTATATCTGTAACGGATGTTAGAGCTTCAGAAGATAAGGTTATAAAAGTTGACGGTTCATATCTCACTACACTAGATACTTCAACAGGTAATACTGATGGGAGTATAGTGACAAGAGGCGAACATTTGATGGATGGAGAGTGTTCCATAACAAAGTCGGGCGTTGGTAGAATATACGTATATGCGGCTACAACAGCAGATCATGTAGTAGATTACATCTCTACAGTTATTTATGTTGATCAGTATAATCAAGAAACGGGTAAATGGGATCAAATAGACTGCTGGCAGGTAGAGGACCGTAATACATATTATGTAAGCACTAACAAAATGATGATGGTGGATCGTGGATACTATTATAGAGTCCATGCAGATCATGTAGCTGGAATGACTGCAGAAAAGCCATACGACGAAGCCACCTCACTCACCGACGGTATCTACGTAAATTAATATTAACTTTACCACCCTGTACCCCCTCTCTTTGAGCAATTGAAGCAGCTGTCAAGTGTACCGCATACAGGAGAAACTATTAACCATTAATTGATTATAGAAAAGACCTGTACCGAGAAAACACCACAAATTTTTTTATGCGCGCCGCATGACAGCTGCTTCAATTGTTCAAGGAGGGGGATCTTTTATTATATGGTTCATGTACTAAACATAGAAAAAGCAATCGGATTATCTTCCGGTTGCTTTTTTTAATGCTAGTGCGAGTTGATCGGGACAGGATGTACTTTTGAAACCACAGCGGATACCTTCTATTCTGGAGATAGCCTCATCCACATCCATGCCTTCTATCAGGCGGGCTATGCCCTGCAGATTGCCGGCGCACCCTCCAACAAAGGCTACATTTCTTACCTTATTGTCTTCGATATCGAAGTTGATCATTTGCGAACAGACTCCGCTTGTCTTATACTGCATGTTTTTATCCTCCTGCAAATAATGATTTTAATCTGGCATTGGGGTGTTATGGCGGCACTATAACCCGTATTTTACCAGCATTTATCAGATATGTTGATTATAGCAAAATGAAGGGGAAATTACCAGTACATTTTCGTGTGCCAATTTTCGAGTTTTTCCCCGATTAAATGACAGGAGTTTTCTTAAGGCAGAGAATGCACTGTGAAGATAAATGATGTGTTAAATTGAAGGATTGAGGCCGTTCTTAAATTCTATGTTTCTTAACCCTGAGATATTCCTGTCTTTCCTTAAAAACACTCTGAAATGGCGAATTATGTAGAACGGTTTTTGCGGCAAGTACGGAAAAGTTGGGCTATAATAGGCTCACACCAAAAAATGGTAGTTGTGGCACAACCATAAAAACAGGAGGTCTTATTATGTTTAAAAATGTAGCAGCCGACACAAACGTAATCTTCTATCTGATGATTGCGGTGGGTGTCATTGGGGTACTGGCCAAGCTCGTGAACCAGGTTACCCTCCGCCGTCTGGTAAAGGCGTCAGGCAATATGTCAAAGAGCACACACAAACTGATGAAGCTCGTGCGGGCAAAATATGAGCACGCGTGTATGATACACGATAAGGTAGACAATGTGGGAGCATTTGTGGAGAAGTACATATATGAATACCGGGGATTTCTTTTTAAAGTACATACGTGGAGACAATTGGAAATACAGAGTATTTGGTTTTCCGGAATCCTGGCGGCGCTGGGAGCGGCAGGGCACTACCTGGCACATGGGCTGTGTGAGGCGATGTACCAGTATATTGCAGTAGGGGCGGCGGAAATGGTTGCGTTGTTTGTAATCAGCCAGCTGTCCGATGAATCTTATAAAGTAAAAGCAGCAAAGAATTATATGGTTGATTACCTTGAAAATGTCTGCGCTCACCGTTATAAGAAGGTGAAACAGACCGAGAAGGAGAATATAGATGTTATCAGCCCCGAAACTGCGGGGGTATCCAGAGCGGCGGCACAGCGGGAGGAACCTGCACTGTCGATCAATATTGAAGGAGAACCGCGCAGGGTAGAAAAAGGGGAAGCGGCGAGACAGGTGATCCGCCGGACAGTAAAAGAAAAAATGGAGGAAGATGATGAGCAGCCTGCACTAAAAGAAGAGGCAATTCGCCAAATTTTAGAGGAGTTTTTAGCTTGATTAAGGTGGGCATATTTGGTAGAATTAGCTTGTAAAAGACGATATTAGAGAGGAAGGGTAAACAATGGCTAACAAAGTTACATTTGATTATTCAAAAGCAAGTAGTTTTATTCAGGAACATGAAATGGAATATATGAGCGAACTGGCAGCCCAGGCAAAGGACAAGCTTGTTGCAAAGACAGGCGCGGGAAATGATTTCCTTGGATGGATTGACCTTCCGGTTGATTATGATAAAGAAGAATTTGCACGGATCAAGAAAGCGGCAGAGCAGATCCGCAGTGATTCTGAGGTGTTGTTGGTAATCGGAATCGGCGGCTCTTATTTGGGAGCAAGAGCTGCAATTGACTTCCTTGGACATTCATTTGCCAATGTGGTATCCAAAGAACTCAGAAAGTCTCCGGAGATCTACTATGTAGGTAACAGTATCAGCAGTACTTATCTTAAGGATCTGATTGACGTAGTCGGCGACAGGGATTTTTCCATCAACATGATTTCAAAATCAGGAACTACTACAGAGCCAGCCATTGCCTTCCGTGTATTTAAAGAGATTTTGGAAAATAAATATGGAAAAGAGAGCGCAGCAAAGAGAATATATGCTACGACCGACAAAGCCAGAGGAGCTTTGAAGAACCTTGCTACAGAAGAGGGATATGAGAGCTTTGTAGTGCCGGACGATGTCGGGGGACGTTTCTCCGTACTGACGGCCGTAGGCCTTCTGCCGATCGCAGTGAGCGGCGCAGACATCGATAAACTGATGGAAGGCGCACAGGCAGGAAGAAAAGAAGCTTTGGAAAATGATTTTAAAGATAATGGGGCCCTGCAGTATGCGGCAGTACGCAATATCCTGCTGAGAAAGGGCAAAGCAATAGAGGTTCTGGCTAATTATGAGCCAAGCCTGCATTATGTATCCGAATGGTGGAAACAGTTATATGGAGAGAGCGAAGGTAAAGACCAGCGGGGCATCTTCCCGGCATCAGTAGATTTGACGACCGATCTGCACTCCATGGGACAGTTTATCCAGGATGGAAACAGAATATTATTTGAGACAGTTCTGAATGTGGAGACGTCCAGAGAAGAGCTGATTATCAACGAAGAACCGGTTGACCTGGACGGACTGAATTATCTGGCAGGCAAGACCGTAGACTTTATCAATAAAAGTGCTATGAACGGAACGATTCTAGCACACACGGACGGCAACGTGCCGAACCTGATGGTGACAGTTCCACAGCAAAATGAGTTTTATCTCGGACAGCTGTTCTATTTCTTTGAGTTTGCATGCGGTGTTAGTGGATATTTACTCGGCGTGAATCCATTTAACCAGCCAGGCGTGGAAAGCTATAAGAAGAATATGTTCGCACTTCTGGGCAAACCAGGGTATGAAAAAGAAAGAGAAGAATTATTAAAGAGATTATAAAATAGTATCGCTGCGGGAGCTGCTGCGGCAAAGGACGTGCAGGCGCAGGATACGGATAGATTGTAGGAAGTTCTAGCAGACAGAAGCCTTAGAATCAGAGGCTTCTGTCTTTTCTATACATAGTTTTGCAGCTTGCTGTAACCCGTCCCAAAGGGGCATAAATTGCTGGGTGCTCTTTGGGTATAAGTAACTATTGGGAAAACTTCAGTATGAAGAAAAGGGAGGAGACAAAAGATGAAAAAGCCAAGACACAACGGGAAGATACTGGTGATTGTCATTATCGGAGTTATCGTTGTATTTGCAGCAGGAATTGGGCTTGGGATTGTGACCGGAAAAAAGGTGCAGGACAGCCAGAAGGTAACTTCAAATGATGCTGCAGGGAAGGCGGAACAGGATAAGAATTCAGCGGCACAACAGGGTGACGCTTCCAACACCGATAAGGATAATGGGACAAAGGATCCCGCAAATAATAATACGGGGGACAATGCAGGGGATCATGCCGGCGAAGGAACTGACAGCTCCAAGGACAATTCTCAGGATGAAAATGCTGCGGATCAAAATGCAGGCACCTATGACGCTTCTGCTCCTGCCGATGATACGGCAATCCACAGATACGAGTATATAAAGAGCGACTGCACCTGGTCAGAGGCGTTTCAGGACTGCTTAAACCGGGGTGGTTATCTTGCCAGAATTAACAGTTCAGAAGAATACGAGTACATACGTAAAGAAATCAGCAGGGCAGGGATGACCAATATCTTTTTCCGGATTGGGGGAAGAAGAGACGACAATTCCAAAGATTATTATTGGGTGAATGAGAATAATAAGCTGTTTGGGGAGAAGCTGAATTCTGAGGGCAGCTGGTGTTCTGACGAATGGAAAAACGGGGAGCCAAGTTTTCAGGACGGCAGCCTGGAAGAGCAGTATATGGATTTGTTTTTCTATGACGGCGAAAAGCGGTTTGTATGGAATGACGTGCCGGACGATATGCTGGCGGCAGAATCGTCATATACCGGTTTCCTGGGGTATATCTGCGAATATGAATAGAAACCGGGACAGTAAGAACGGGGAATTCATTTTGTTACTGTGCACGCCCAACGGGTGTGAACAGTAACAATTTCAGGCTCAGGCGATAAAAAATGGCGGATTGGGTCGCCTGAAAGGTAAAAATATAGTACTATAAACTCTTGAAGGAGTGGATATACATATGATGTACTGGATTATTCTGATAGTTTTAGCTGCTTTGATAGCGGTTACTATAATTGTTACCATAGTGACCATAGTAAAAGAGAGAAAAGAATATAGGCATTATGAGCTTGATGAGGCTTACGGCGGAGAAAGCGATGATTATGACGACGATGATTACGATGACAGGCCTCCGGTGAGAAAGAAAAAACAGGCTGTCGGACAGCCGCCGAAGACGCCTGCAGCGGGTGCAGGCAAAAAAAGGCGCTGGAAGATTATCCTGGAGGATCCGGATACGGGAGAGCGTTACAGTTTCGTTTTCTATGACAGTATCGGGATTGGAAGAACGACGAAGGATGTTGCTTTTGAGGAATTTCTTTCCCTGCCCGGTGACAGGAAGATTTCTAAGGTCCACTGCGCCATTGTGAGGAGCAAAGATAAGCTGTTTCTCAGGGATGAAGGTTCTAAGAACCATACGTTCCTGAATGGAAAGAAGGTTCAGAAACCAATCGTGATTCAGAAAGAAGATATTATATCAATGGGAGAAACTGATCTTGAAGTAGTGAAGATTCTCAGGGAAACGAATTAGGTTAAAAAGGGCGGTGCCATCGGCGGCATCGCCCTTTTTTGCCGCTTCCGTTATTTACATCCATTCTTTAACATGCTAAAATGATTAACAGTAACGATTAAAATCAAGTATCTTTAGGAGGAGCGAACATGATAAAGCTATACGATAATGGTGTCTATCTGCTGAACGGCACTGAAATAGTTGAAGATACAGGCAGTGTTTCTGTCCCGGTTTCAAAAGACGAAGCAGCTCAGAATACGATGGCCTACGGTATTTTGAAAGAGCATAATACATCATCTGACATGGAACATCTTCAGATTAAGTTTGACAAACTGACTTCCCATGATATCACATTTGTGGGGATTATCCAGACGGCGAGGGCTTCAGGGCTTGAGAAATTCCCGATCCCTTATGTGCTGACGAACTGCCATAATAGTTTGTGCGCTGTTGGCGGAACGATCAACGAGGATGACCATATGTTTGGACTGACCTGTGCAAAGAAATACGGCGGAGTCTATGTACCACCTCATCAGGCAGTCATTCATCAGTATGCACGTGAGATGCTGGCAGGCGGCGGAAAGATGATCCTTGGATCAGACAGCCATACCCGCTACGGCGCCCTGGGAACGATGGCCATGGGAGAAGGCGGTCCGGAGCTTGTAAAACAGCTTCTGAACAAAACCTATGATATTAAGATGCCGGGAGTCATTGCGATTTACCTGGATGGTGAGCCGATGAAAGGCGTTGGCCCTCAGGATGTGGCTCTGGCAATTATAGGCGCGACATTTGGAAATGGCTATGTTAACAATAAAGTGATGGAATTCGTCGGACCGGGAGTCAGCAAGCTGAGCGCAGACTTCAGAATCGGTATTGACGTTATGACAACGGAGACAACCTGTCTGTCTTCGATCTGGAAAACTGACGATAAGATCCGTGAATTCTATGAGATCCATGGCAGAAGCGGGGATTACAAAGAGCTGAATTCTGGTGCAGCAGCATATTATGACGGTATGGTTTATGTGAACTTAAGCGAGATCAAGCCGATTATTGCAATGCCGTTCCATCCAAGCAATGTTTACACAATCGATGAACTGAACGCAAATCTAAAGGATATTCTGCACGATGTTGAGCAGAAGGCGCTTGTAAGCCTGGACGGTGCAGTAGACTATACGCTCCAGGATAAGGTGGTTGACGGTAAATTATATGTAGAGCAGGGAATTATCGCAGGATGTGCGGGCGGCGGATTTGAAAATATCTGTGCGGCTGCAGACATTATCAAAGGAAGAAATATCGGACATGATGAATTTACATTCAGCGTCTATCCCGCAAGTACTCCGATCTACATGGAACTTGTTAAAAACGGGGCGGTTGCAGACTTAATGGCAGCAGGAACCATCGTAAAGACCGCTTTCTGCGGCCCCTGCTTCGGAGCAGGAGATACGCCGGCCAACAATGCATTCTCTATCCGCCACTCTACAAGAAACTTCCCGAACCGTGAGGGTTCCAAGCTCCAGAGCGGTCAGATTGCTTCCGTGGCCCTTATGGACGCACGCTCCATTGCTGCAACAGCTGCCAATAAGGGATTCCTGACACCGGCCACTGCGTTGGATGTCGAATATACAGGACAGAAATATCATTTTGACAAGAGCATATATGAGAACCGGGTATTCGACAGCAAAGGTGAGGCAGACCCGGATGTAGAGATCAAGTTCGGCCCGAACATCAAAGACTGGCCGGCCATGTCAGCATTACCACAGAACTTGGTTGTAAAGATCGTTTCCGAGATCCATGATCCGGTAACCACCACAGATGAGCTGATCCCATCGGGCGAGACCTCTTCCTACCGTTCCAATCCGCTGGGCCTTGCTGAGTTTACACTGTCCAGAAAAGACCCTGCATACGTAGCCCGCGCCAAAGAAGTACAGGCAGCCCAAAAGGCAATCGAGGCAGGTACATGCCCGCTGGACGTTCTTGAGGAGCTGAAACCGGTGATGGCAAAGATCCAGGAATCCTACCCGTCAGCAGGAGAAGGAAACCTGGGTGTAGGAAGCGCCATATTTGCAGTAAAACCAGGAGACGGCTCTGCCCGCGAGCAGGCGGCATCCTGCCAGAAAGTATTGGGAGGCTGGGCAAACATTGCGAATGAGTATGCCACAAAGCGTTACCGTTCCAACCTGATCAACTGGGGAATGCTCCCGCTTTTGACCAAAGAAAATCACGAGTCCCTGCCATTCAGGAACGGAGATTACATCTTCATCCCCGATGTCAGAAAAGCCGTAGAAGAAAAACAAGACACCATAAAAGCATACGTAGTGGGCGACAGCCTCAAAGAAACAGAATTCTGCCTGGGAGAACTCACAGACGCAGAACGGGAAATCATCCTCAAAGGCTGCCTCATCAACTACTATAAAGGATAAGGAGCGAGAGCGGATGGGGTGCTGCTGGGAAATACAAGCCCTGCCGTCCGGATGAACCCAGCCTGTGGGGAGCGGGAGTTCCGGGGGCGTGGGGGAAACTTCTGTGCACCTTTTTCGAAAGCATAGAGCGCGCTGTAGTATCACTTAATAAAAACCACATCGGATGTGGAGGCTAAATGCTGCTCACCAAAGCAGCATTTAAGAAGGCATGAGCCGCACAATTCATCAGAATTGCGGGGTGAATGCCTTCGCTGCCTCCCCATCCGATGTGGTTTTTATTTAGTGATACTTGGCAAGCAGCCCGCTTTGAAAAAGGTGCACAGAAGTTTTCCCCACG
>OLSM01000087.1_pt1 | contig 95581 bp, 80 predicted proteins | sample 1672721 | NCBI WGS metagenome assembly OLSM01 (sample SAMEA3136717, study PRJEB25190) | human gut metagenome
GTGAAAACTTGAAAATCGGCGTTATTGCATCCCAGTTATCATACCAGCGTTTCATAGAATTCGGGTATTTTGCGGTCCATTTTTCAGTAACACGATCTAGTACTTTTTAAGATAAAGTAGAAATAGTGCAATTTTCACAGGATATTATACAAGAATTACATAGAAATATATCGTATTATTGATATAGTATTCTTGAATTGTATGTGAGGAGAAAACTATGGCAGCTGAAAGAAAAACATTAACACAGTTATCTGTGCCAATATGCTTAGAAACTTTATTTTATATGCTTTCAGGTATGGTCGATACGCTTATGCTATCATCTGTAAGCGACCAGGCTGTAGGAGCAGTGGGAACAGCAAATACATATATAGGTGTTTTTATTATCATGTTCGGCGTAATATCGTCGGGTATGATAGCTGTTATGTCACAAAATATCGGAGCCGGAAGACCGGGGATAGCGTATCAGGCAAGACAACTTGGACTTATATTCAACGCATTGATAGGTATCGTAATGTCTGTCATTCTTGCTACTTTTTCTGGTGGGATACTTCGAATCGTAAGTATTGCTCCGGCTTTGCTTGAGCCGGCTGAAATATATCTTAGAATTGTTGGCGGCGCATGTTTTTTAAATGCACTGATTCCTATTTTCTCCAGTTATTTGAGAGTGTTTGGATATACAAAACATTCTTTGATAGGAACTGTTGTTGGAAATGTTCTCAATATAATACTTAATTCAGTATTCTTATTTGTATTCAACTGGGGTGTAATGGGAGTTGCTGTTGCCACGGTTATTTCAAGAGTTGTAAATCTTATTATTGTAGCAGGTATGGGGGCTGTGCTTATAAAAGTAAAACAGAGTCCTGAGCGAATTGCATCAAGAAAGATATTTGCGCAGATTGTTAAGATTGGTTTTCCTTCTGCGCTTGAAACAGCACTTTACAACATCGCAATGACCTTTATTGTGCGTTTTATGAATCAGATGGATGTGGATGGAATGAATGTTACAGCACGCTCATATGCTGTACAGATTGCAAATTTCTCATATTGTGTGGGAGCTGCCCTTGCTCAGGCAAATGCAATTATGACCGGTTGGAGAATTGGAGCAAAAGAGTTTGAGGAATGTAACAGGGGAACGAGAAAAGCTGCGATATACGGTATCATCACAGCGACCTGTTTTTCCGTGACATTTGCATTGGCAGGACATTTTATCGTGCATATATTTACTGATGATACACAGATGATAAACCTTGTGGTAAAGTTGTTAATAGTAGATGTCTTTCTTGAATTTGGAAGGGTAACAAACCTTGTATATGGTCAGGCATTAAAAACGAGTGGAGACGCACTTTTCCCGGTTATACTAGGTGCAATATTTATGTATTTGTTTGCAGTTGGCGGAACTTATTTTCTCGGAATACACATGGGACTTCTGGCTGTAGGATCATATATTGCTATGGCAGGTGACGAATGTGCGAGAGCTGTGGGAATGGTACTTAGATGGAAGAGTGGAAAATGGAAAAGTAAAGGTCTTATAGAAGTATAGGAGAGATTATGTACTTTGAATTAAAGGAAAATAAACCGCATGGTACAAAGGATGATCCGTTTAGTACATATCATATAAAAAATGAGGGACGATCATTTCAGATACCGGTACATTGGCATGATGAACTGGAAATTATATATGTAAAAAGTGGGTTTTTGACTGTAAGTATATCAGGAGAAAATTATATTGGAACCCCCGGGGATGCTTTTGTAGTGTCGCCGGGCAATCTGCATTTCATGGGTTCACAGGCTGGAGAAGTGGATTATTTTACTTTCCTTTTTCCACTTGAATATATCTCTTTTTGCACAGATGACATGTTAGATGATAAATTGCTTACTCCATTAAAAAATGGTCATTTGATGATAAGACCAAGGATCAAGGATGCAGCAAAAGAGTTGTGTGAGCAGTTGGCCGAAATATATATGGCAAAAAATGATGAAAAGAAGTTGGAAATAGCTGTTCAGATAAAGACAAAAATAATTCTTTTACAATTTATTCTTCACATGTGGGAGAATGGATTTATAATCGAAAATGATAAAAGTGGAAGAAATACTGTAGAAAAAGAGATGATTTCATACATACAGCAGAGTTTTACAGGGGAGATATCATTAAAGGAATTTGGGAAACAGTTCCATCTTTCTGAAAAATATGTATCGCAATATTTTAAAGAACATTTTCATATTACGCTTTCAAAATATGTTACATATTTGCGGTTGGAGCATGCAAAACAGTTGTTACAAAATTCGGACATTCCAGTTACAGAGGTTGCAATGCTCAGTGGCTATCAGAATGTAAGTTATTTTATCAGAAGCTTCAAAAAAACATACGGAGTGTCTCCGTTAAAATATAGAAAAAATGAGCCGAGTACATGGATTTAGCGGAGTGTGAAAGAAACATAAACGATGTTACAAACAAAAGGTTAGGGAACACCTGAAAGGGAGTTTCCTAACCTTTTGTTGTATAGAGCTGTTATCAGTCTGCTCAATCAATAAATAATCAGGCAATTAAAGAAACTTAAATAAACCAGTAGGCGCTTTTATTGTACACCTCTTTTGCTATTCTATAGCTATCAAAGAAACACGACATGCCGGAGAACCGGTCACAATAGCAAGGAGAGTGGCAAATATGAAAGGTTATACAACAGCACAGGGATATATGGGATATGTAGACGGAAGTTATATGTTATTCGCAAGTGAGGACGATTATTTGGAATATGTAGAAGGATAAAAGGAAAGCGTTGAGGAAAATATTATGAATGAGAAACAGATAACAAAATTGATTGGTGCAAGTATTTTTGCAGTGTTATTTCTTTGGGGAGTGTATGTATTTTCCGGATATTACAGCCAGTGGCAGGAAAAGAAAGCGCAGCAGGAGCAGCATACAAGAGAGCAGATGGCAGAACAATATATGTCATCTTATACAGAGAAGCTGCAGAAGACACTTGAAAAAGCCGGACTGGAAGGTGTGGAGGTTTCGTATCAGTATGACAAATATTCGGGATCGACGCCGGAGTATGATGAATATGGCAGAAAAATAGAAGATGATGAGGATGAAGACAGTGCTATCTGCGATGAAGATGGTGATTATCCATTTTCGTACAGTGTTGAGTTTAAATGTGTGAAGTTGGATGAAATTTATAATGAAAACAAAAGCTATAAAGAAGTCTGTAATTATATGAAGCCGGCATATGATATACTGCAAACATCCCAGGTAGAGCGACAGTTTCTTAACTACAAAAACGACAGGAATGTGGTTGTGTATACGAACGTCTCTGATAAGATGGACATAAAGACGAAAGCTGGATGGTATATTTTTACGAAAGAGGGAGACGATGAGTACATTTTGACAGATTCAAAGAGACAGCAGTTGTATGCAGATGAGGCAGAAGAAGATGATTATGACGATGCAGATGAGTACGAGGATACAGATGAGAATGATGAAGATGACAGTGACGCGAGCGGCGGTCCTGTTATAAAAGCTGGAGGAAGACTCATGGGAGAATCTGATTCGAAAGACACGTCTGACAGCGATAATGATACGACGAGTTCTAAGAACACACAAAAGAAGAAAAAATATGATCCGTATGACGTGTATGATTATGATGATCCAGACGATTTTGCTGATGAGTGGGCAGAAGAATTTGGAGATGGAGATTACGACAATGGGTATGATGATGCATATGATTACTGGGAGGAGAAGAACAGGTAGGGGAATTATTATTTTGTGATAAGTTTTTGATAAATAAAGTGCTTGCATAAAAAAGAAATATATAATATAATCTATTTATAAAAACAAATTTGCTATTTGGACAGAACGAACGGGGAGTAAAAACAGCAGTTATAGCAGTTTTTACTCTCCGTTCTGCTATTGATAAATAAAAAAGAGCTTGCATAGCAAGCTCATCCACACACTGTGGGTCACATCAAAGTGACGATTTGAATAAATTCTTATTTGAACTTATGATGTAAAGTCTAATATGGTACTAAACTTGTTTTTAGTATAGAGAATATTGGAAATAAAGTCAATATAAAATAAACAATTAATAAAGCAAAAGGGAGGAAAACAATGGATGGTAATTACTATTTAGGTCTGGACATGGGGACTAGTTCTTGCGGATGGAGTGTAACAGATGAAGAATACCATGTTTTAAGAAGACATGGGAAAGCATTATGGGGAGTGCGTCTATTTGAAGGTGCTAAGACAGCAGAAGAAAGGCGTATGCACAGGACAGGCAGAAGAAGACTGGACAGACGAGGTTGGAGAATTAATATACTGCAGGAGTTATTTGCAGAAGAAGTCAGTAAGATCGATCCGGGATTTTTTTTGAGAATGAAAGAAAGTAAGTATTATCTGGAAGATAAAAGAGACATAAACGGGGAGCGTCCAGAGCTTCCATATGCATTATTTGTTGATCCTGAGTTCACAGATAAAGATTATCATAGAGAGTTTCCAACGATTTACCATTTGAGAAAATGGCTGATGGAGACAAAAGAAGTACCAGATATTCGATTGGTTTATCTGGCACTGCATCATATGATAAAACACAGGGGACATTTCTTGTTATCGGGAGACATAGAGCAGGTTAAAGAGTTTAAAAATACATTTGAAACATTTATCCAGAATGTTAAGGATGAAGAACTGGACTTTGATTTAGAAATAACAGAAGAGAAAATATCGTATATTGAGGAAGTTTTAAGTAATAAGAATATATTAAAATCAACAAAGAAAAGCAGACTGGTAAAAGAACTTGGTGCCAGGACAAAGTGCGAAAAGGCGGTGATTACTCTTCTGACTGGTGGAACAGCTAAATTGAGTGACATTTTTGCAAATGAAGAGTTGGATGAAAATGAACGACCTAAGATCTCATTTGCTGACAATGGATACGATGAGTATATAGATTCTGTAGAGGCAGAACTTGGAGAACAGTTTTATATTATTGCATCGGCAAAAGCTGTCTATGACTGGTCTGTATTAACAGATATTCTGGATGGATGCACTTCTATTTCCGAAGCAAAGATTAAAGAATATGAAAAACATAAAGCAGACCTTCGCTTATTAAAGAAAGTGGTAAGAGAAAATTTTTCTAAAGATATTTATAAGAAAATATTTGTTATATCAGATGCAAAACTTGCCAATTATCCAGCCTACATTGGAATGACGAAAGTAAATGGTAAAAAGACTGCATTGGAAGGGAAGCAATGCAGTCGGGAAGACTTTTTGAAATATCTGCATAAAACAATTGTGGAAAAACTGCCAGAGAGTGAAGAAAAGACATATTTGAAAAATGAAATAGAAACGGATCAGTTTTTGCCAAGACAGGTTACGAAAGATAATGGAGTGTTACCATATCAGATTCATAAGTATGAATTACAGAAGATTTTAGATAACCTTAGTGATCGTATCCCGATGATTGCTGAAAATAAAGAGAAATTAATACAGCTATTTACTTTCAGAATTCCATATTATGTCGGACCGTTAAATAAAGTAAAAGAAGAAAATGAACAGAAGTATACCTGGGCTGTAAGAAAGAGTGAAGATAAAATTTATCCGTGGAATTTTACGGATATCATAGATGTTGAGGCAAGTGCAGAAAAGTTTATAAAAAGAATGACGAATAAGTGTACATATTTGATTGGCGAGGATGTACTTCCGAAAGATTCATTACTGTATAGTAAATACAGGGTATTGAATGAATTGAATAATGTTCGCTTGGATGGAAAAGAAATATCAGTAGAATTAAAGCAAAAAATCTATGAAGGTGTATTCTGTAAAAGAAGAAAAGTACGTCAAAAAGATTTAAAGAACTTTCTGCTTAGGGAAGGAATTGCAGAAAGGGATGTTGATATTACTGGAATTGATGGAGATTTTAAGGCATCGCTGACGGCTTACCATGATTTTAAAGAAAAATTAAGCGGAATAGATTTAAAACAAAGTGAAAAGGAAGAGATAATACAGAATATTGTATTATTTGGAGATGATAAAAAGCTATTAAAACAAAGATTAGGGAAACTATTTCCAAAGCTGACAGATAAACAGAAAAGCAGCATAGCAGCTTTGTCTTATCATGGCTGGGGAAGATTTTCAAAAAAATTTTTAGAGGAGATAACCATACCAGCGCCGGAAACAGGCGAAGTATGGAATCTTATAACTGCATTATGGGAAACAAATGAAAACCTGAGTCAATTATTAGGGAAGAAGTATCAATTCAGTGATCAAATCAAAGAGTATAATGAGGAACAAAATAATCCAACATTGTCGTATAAAACTGTAGAGGAACAATATGTATCTCCGGCAGTAAAACGTCAGATATGGCAGACGTTACAAGTGATAAAAGAAATAAAGAAAGTAATGGGAAAAGAGCCGGAGAGAATCTTTGTTGAAATGGCAAGGGAATCGCAGGAGAGTAAACGGACGGAGTCCAGAAAAAAACAACTGATAGATCTTTATAAAGTGTGTAAAGAGGAAGAAAAAGAAATATATGAGAAATTAGAAAAACATGAAGAACAACATCTTAGGAAAGATAAATTATTTTTGTATTATACTCAGAGAGGACACTGTATGTATTCTGGAGAACGCATTGAATTTGATGATCTGTGGGATAATACGAAATATGATATTGATCATATATATCCGCAGTCCAAAACAATGGATGATAGTTTAAATAACCGCGTACTTGTAAAAAAGGAATATAATTCTAAGAAATCTGATGATTATCCAATAAGTTCCGATATACAGAAAAAACAAGGTGGATTCTGGAAAAGTTTGTTAGATGGTAATTTTATTACAAAAGAAAAATATGAACGTTTAGTCAGAAAAACAGAACTTACTTCGGATGAACTGGCTGGGTTTATTGAGAGACAGATTGTTGAAACAAGACAGAGTACAAAAGTTGTCGCAGATCTATTAAAAAAAGCTATGCCAGATTCAGAAATTGTGTATGTGAAAGCCAGAAGTGTATCTAAATTCCGACAGGATTACGATTTTGTTAAAGTGCGTGATATGAACGATTTGCATCATGCAAAAGATGCATATTTAAATATTGTAGTAGGAAATGCATATTATACAAAATTTACCAAAAATGCGGTTTGGTTTATAAAAGAAAATCCAGGCAGATCGTATAATTTAGAGAAAATGTTTATCCATGATATTTCCAGAAATGGAAAAGTAGCATGGCAAGCCGGAAATAAAGGAACGATAAAAACTGTACGAAATGTAATGAATAAAAATAATATTCTTGTAACCAGAAGATCTTATGAAGTAAAGGGTGGACTGTTTGACCAGCAGATTATGAAGAAAGGAAAAGGACAGGTTCCAGTTAAAACGAGTGATGAGCGGTTGCACGACATTAATAAATATGGTGGCTATAATAAGGCGGCCGGTGCATATTTCATGCTTGTCAAATCTACAGATGCAAAAGGAAATGAACAAAGGACGATAGAATTTGTTCCGATTTATAAAAAAGATTATATAGAACGGAGTAAAGAAAATGCACTGGAATATTTGCGTGAGATTATGAAAGAACGGAAATTGTCAAAGCCGGTTATTCTGATTAATAAGATCAAAATTGATACTTTATTTAAAGTAGATGGATTTTATATGTGGTTGTCCGGAAGAACAGGAAATCGATTGGTTTTTAAAGGCGCAAATGAGTTAATATTATCAGATGAAGAAACTAAAATACTGAAAAAGGTCATAAAATTTACAAAACGGAAAATGGAAAATAAAAATGTGGAGCTCTCTGCTTTTGATGGTATAAATGAAGAAGAACTTGTGCATTTGTATGATGTATTTGTGAGTAAATTGCAGAATACAATTTACAAAATTAGACTTGGGTTGCAGGCTTCAACCCTAATAGACAATAAAGGGAAGTTTGAAAATCTGAATCTGGAAGATAAATGTACTGTATTATCAGAAATATTACATTTATTCCAGTGTCAGAGTGCAGCAGCAAATTTGAAATTAATTGGAGGTCCGGCAAGTGCGGGAATTTTAGTTATGAATAATAATTTTACGAAGTGTAAACAAATTTCCATTATCAATCAATCTGTAACTGGAATATATAAAAAAGAGATTGATTTATTAAAACTATGAGCTGGCGTATAATTGTTATTTCTAAACGGGCAAAACTGGATCTGCAATTGGGATACATGGTTGTACGAAGTGAAGAAGTAACAAAAGTAGTATTAAGTGAAATATCAACAATTCTAATAGAATCAACAGCTGTATCATTGACTACCAGTTTATTGGCAGAATTGACGAGAAGAAAAATCAAAGTGATATTCTGTGATGAGAAGAAGAATCCTTCGTCAGAATTAATCAGTTATTATGGTAGTCATGATACAAGCAATAAAATTCGAAAACAGATTGCCTGGAGAAAGAACACAAAGGAGGCAGTCTGGACGGAAATAGTAACAGAAAAGATCCGGAAACAAAAAGAATTATTAGAAATAATGGGAAAGGAAGAAGCGGAGCTTTTATCATCTTATTTAAAGGAAATAGTCTGGAATGATACAACTAACAGAGAAGGACATGCTGCCAAAGTTTATTTTAACGCCTTATTCGGACTGGACTTTACAAGAACAGAAGATAATAATATTAATGCTGCGTTAAATTACGGATATTCTATTATCTTATCAACATTTACAAGAGAAATAGCTGTCAATGGATATATTACGCAGTTGGGATTATTTCACGATAATATGTTTAATCAATTTAATTTAGCGTCCGATTTGATGGAGCCGTTTCGTGTTCTGGTTGACCGTGAAGTCAAACAGATGAAATTGGATAGTTTTGAGCATGATGAGAAAATGCAATTGGTTAACATTTTGAATCAAGAAGTATCAATAGATGGAAGAATACAGTATGTAAATAATGCAATAAAGATTTATTGTAAAAGTGTGTTTGATGCTTTGAATGATGATGATAGTTCGCTGGTTCGGTTTTACAGGTTTGAGCTATAGGTTTATGAGGGTACTAGTATTTTTTGACCTGCCGGTATTAACAGCAGAGAATAGAAGAGCGTATACAAGATTCCGAAAATTCTTACTTAAAAATGGCTTTCTGATGTTACAGGAATCGGTATATTGTAAATTAGCTTTAAATGGAACGGCAGTTAACGCAATTGTAGATAATGTACATAAGAATAAACCAGAGGAAGGGTTGATTCAGCTTCTTACAGTTACGGAAAAGCAATATGCGAAGATGGATATTGTTGTTGGAGATTTAAAGAGTGAGGTTTTAGATACCGATGAAAGGTTAGTGATTTTGTGAAATTAGTTCATCCAGAATTAAGCAGAGCAATCATTGATGATACTGTTGATTATACAGAGTGGATAATTGAGGCAGCAGAAAGCTTCGCAACATTTGTATATGAACTGAAGAATCAATGTGACGGAATCGATGGAAGATATGTACTATCAGATGCTGATAAAGAACTGGGAATATCAAAAAATATGGATATCGTATTTGATATTTTCAGTATAGATATCAACAGTAAAAAGATAGTGAATAAATTATATGAGGAAATGCAACAAGTTGCATATTCTGAAAAGTTGTATGTAAAAACGCAAGAGATAGCACAAAGTATACAAAAATATATTTTAGAATTAGAACAGGAAACAGATTATATACTTACATTTACAGAAGATGTTGACTGGATGGCAATATTTAAAGCATTACGGGTACAGCATGAAATAATAGAGGAAGATTATTTTGAAAAACTGATTCGTTATATTAAAGTTGCAACGGTAGTCATGAAGTATAAGATCTTTGTATTTGTAAATCTCCGAAGCTATTTGTCAGATTTGCAAATGCAAAAACTTATCCAAGAAGCAATTCATCAGGAAGTAAAACTGATATTTGTGGAAAATTGTGTAAAAGATTGCATGGGAGAGGGATTAAGGTATATTATAGATAGAGATCAATGTGAAATCTATTAAATGTGTTTGAGTACCTTGTTTTGCGCAGATGATGACGGTTCATTTTTGAATTTGAGGTTTGAGAATGATGTAAAAATGTATGGTACTGAAACTTTATTTCTTTTGTTCCATGTTCCCAACCGGTTTGAGAATGATGTAAAAATGTATGGTACTGAAACCTTCTGCTTTTATATTTATATAATAACACAAGTTTGAGAATGATGTAAAAATGTATGGTACTGAAACTTGCGTCCGTGTCTACAATGATTGCTTCCGTTTGAGAATGATGTAAAAATGTATGGTACTGAAACGATGGAAATTTTTGGAGAACCATCTGTTGGGTTTGAGAATGATGTAAAAACGTATGGTACTGAAACGGCGTTACAATATGGCACACAGATGATGTAGTTTGAGAATGATGTAAAAACGTATGGTACTGAAACTTGTATACTTTGAAAATGGTTTTAGAATTGTTTGAGAATGATGTAAAAACGTATGGTACTGAAACACAAGTGAGGTTGCAAATCATTCCCACACGTTTGAGAATGATGTAAAAACGTATGGTACTGAAACGTTCTCCTCATTGTTATCTATTCTCCTTTTGTTTGAGAATGATGTAAAAACGTATGGTACTGAAACGCATGGGGCTATGAAACATGCCGGATGAGTGTTTGAGAATGATGTAAAAACGTATGGTACTGAAACAACACTTTTCATGCTGAATGTAAGTCTGAGTTTGAGAATGATGTAAAAACGTATGGTACTGAAATCCTTCAGCCGATACAATACGTTCCGGCATGTTTGAGAATGATGTGAAAATGTATGGTGCTGAAACACAGATTCGACAGTTACAGTATCCACTGGTGTTTGAGAATGATGTAAAAATGTATGGTACTAAAACAATTGCCATTCGGATGTGGTTACAGTTACAGTTTGAGAATGATGTAAAAATGTATGGTACTAAAACCGATAAGTAATCGGTTATAAAAATAGGAACTTGAAATTGATGTAAAAACATATAAACTATAGCATACATTAAGATCCTCCCCATTAAGTTTGAGAATGATGTAAAAGAATACGGCATTAAATATACAAGTGTACCCAATTTGGGTGCGTGGGTGTTTGAGAAAGATTGTAAAGTTAATGTATATGGAAACGAAAATCAATGTAATCTATTTATATTTGAGAATGATGTAAAAGGTTAAAGGTGGCAAGTATTTTGCTGCCTTTATTTTTTTTAAAGCTTACAAAAGTCGCTTTATCGTATACCTATTTTGCTATGCTATAACTATAAAGAAACATAAACGAAAAACGTTTTTTCTATTGATGTATTAATTATAAATAATTTCCTGTATAATATTGGAGAGGCAAAATTTGTAAAAACAAATTTAAATTAAAGATAATATATGAGGTGTTAGTTTTGAGCCATGAATTGGAGAGCATTAACGAATTTAATATAGAAAAATATTTAAGAGAAAGCAAGGACAGAGGAGCCAATATTATGACACTTAGACAACAATCCGAGTATATCATCCATCATGCACTCCACAGCGTTCTCCCGGATGAGGCGGTAAAAGCTGTTCTGACCGGGGATAGATTCCGCTCGGTTGTGGATGATAGTGGAAAACTATATCTTGTTGCAATCGGGAAAGCTGCATGGCAGATGGCGCAGGCGGCAGTAGAAATATTGGATGATCGGCTGGATGGCGGAATCGTTTTGACAAAATATGACCATGTAAAGGGAGAAATCCAGCACGTAGAATGCCTGGAAGCAGGACATCCGGTTCCGGATGAGAATTCGTTTGAAGGAACGCAGAAGATACTTGACATGACGGCAGGGCTGAGTCCGGAGGATGTAGTATTATTTCTGATTTCCGGTGGTGGATCGGCATTATTTGAGAAGCCGCTTGTATCCGGCAAAGAGCTGGAAGATGTTACAAAGCAGCTTCTTGCCAGTGGCGCAAATATTAAAGAAATGAATACGATACGGAAACGCCTGTCGGCGGTAAAAGGCGGTCGATTTGCTCAGCATGTCGCACCGGCGAAGATATTTTCGATTGTGCTCAGTGATATTATCGACGATCCGCTGGATATGATTGCATCCGGTCCGGCATGTGCGGATCAGAGTACCTGTGAGGAAGCACTGGAGATTGCAGACAGGTATGGATTAAAGCTGAAGGATTCCATAAAGGAGCTGCTGAAAAAGGAAACGCCGAAAGAATTGCACAATGTCGAGACGGTCATCAGTGGAAGTGTGAGTGCGCTTTGCACAGCTGCAAAGGAGGCTTGTGAGGAACTGGGCTATGAGTCTGTCATTTTAACAGACCGGCTGGACTGCGAAGCGAAAGAAGCAGGGGCGTTTCTCGCATCGATTGCGAAAACACACTGTTGTAATATGCAAGGAAATAGGTGTGGAGATATTCCGCAGAATATGCAGCAAAATGAACAGCAGAAGAATACAAATAAGCTTGCATTTATTGCAGGCGGTGAAACGGTTGTACATTTACATGGTACCGGAAAAGGTGGGCGCAATCAGGAGCTGGCGCTGTCGGCGGCAATCGGTTTAGATGGAATGGACGGCGTAGCACTTTTCAGCATTGGAAGTGACGGAACTGATGGTCCGACGGATGCCGCAGGCGGTTATGTGGATGGAAAGACTTGCGAAATGTTGCGAAAACATAAGACAGATATTTACCACGAGCTTCGTAATAATAATGCGTACGCAACTTTGGAGAAATGTGATGGACTGATAAAAACAGGTCCGACCGGAACGAATGTAAATGATGTTACAGTTTTGCTTATAGAAGAAAGAAATATTTAACATTGCCAGTGTAATTATATAATGAATAAGAGAAGGAAAGGGAAACAATGGATAAAAAAGTACTTTATGAAAGATTTGAATTTCGGAATATAGAACAAGGAGAAGCGGAACAGGCAGCAGAGATTGAACGAATCTGTTTTCCACCAAATGAAGCCTGTTCTGAGAAAAACATGTGTGACAGAGTCAGGGATATTTCGGAACTATTTCTCGTTGCAGTAGATAAGGAAAATGGAAAGATTGCCGGATTTTTGAACGGACTTGCGACAGATGAGCCAAAACTTCGGGATGAATTTTTTACTGACGCTGGTTTACATAACCCGAATGGGAAAAATATTATGCTGCTGGGACTGGATGTTTTGCCGGAATATCGTAGACAAGGACTTGCAAGAGAACTGGTTGCCGTGTATTTGCAGAGAGAACAGGCGAAAGGGCGCAGCGAGATTATTCTTACCTGCCTGGATGCGAAAGTAGAGATGTATGAAAAATTTGGCTTTATTGACCGTGGCATATCTGACTCTGTCTGGGGTGGCGAAGAGTGGCACGAGATGAGTGCAGTTTTGGAAAAATAATAGATTTTTTGAAAATAGCAAAAATTTTGCCGGGTGGTTTAGGATGGAAAATACATTCACGGGGAAATGGATTGAAATTTGAAATAATATAGGCAGATCATAAAATAATTTATATTATGGTTTTATTTAGATTTAGTGATAAATAAAATCAGGAAAGCAGGTAAAAAATTATGGAATTTAAATATTGCAAATTAGAGATTTTTATTCCGGAAACGAAAATATTGGAACTACAGAAAGCGTTACAGAAAGTGGACGCCGGACATATTGGGAATTATGATTCTTGCATGTCAGTAAGTCAGGTGACGGGATATTGGAGACCGTTAGATGGATGTGATCCGTATATTGGCGAGAATGGGAAAATAAGCAGCGAACCGGAGGCAAAAGTAGAAGTGACAATCTATGCAGAAGCGGTAGAGCGGACGATTCAGGCAATCAAGGAAGTGCATCCGTATGAAGAACCAGTCATCAACGCAATTCCAATCTGGAAGACGAGCTTTTTATAAAAAAATAGATAGATGTTTTGGTTTCAACATTATAAAAGCGATTATAATCAGAATATGTATGGAAGCGTTACAGAGGAATTTTAAGAAAGCGGGGAATAAAAAATGGTACGAATGATAATGCATGATCCGGTGTTTTTGAGTCAGAAATCAGAGCCGGCAACAGAAAAGGACAGACAGATCGCAGTCGATCTGCTGGATACTTTAAAAGCACACGAAGAAGGCTGTGTTGGCATGGCTGCAAATATGATCGGTGAGAAGAAACGGATAATTGCAGTGAATATGGGATTTATGAATGTGGCAATGTTCAATCCGAAAATCATAAAAAAATCAGGGAGATATGACACAGAGGAGGGCTGTCTTTCGCTGCCTGGAGTGAGAAGCTGCACAAGATATCAGGAAATAGAAGTGGAATATCAGGATATAAATATGAAGAAACAAAAGCAGAAATATTCTGGCTGGATCGCACAGATCATTCAGCATGAAGTAGACCACTGTGAGGGGATATTGATTTAGTCGAGAAAAACGATCCTGCCCGGAGACAGGATCGTTTCGTGAATTTATCGGATTCAATTATCTGATAAAAATAATTCAATTATTTAATGATACTGCTTATTACTGTGCATTCCATGCAGCAGCGCCGCCTTCAAGGACGATTACTTTATCTTCGCTTACACCGAGTTCTTTCAGATAGTTTACTGCTTTTTCAGCATAATTATTACCTGAGTAGCATTCAACAACATAGAATTTGTTCGGGTTAGCTTTAACAGCTGCGTCAAGGTTTGCCTTGCATGTATCATCTGACAGATCTGTTACTTTTCCGTCAATACTCTCACGAAGTGGTGTAGAGATTGCACCATCGATGTGGCTTGTATTATAAGCAACAGCATCACGAAGGTCAAATACTACGAATGGAGTATTACCGGCATTAAGGTTTGCTTTTAACTGTGCAACAGTCATACCATGTTTGAAGAATTTACCTTTTGTAGAAGTATAAGATTTAACAAGGTAGTTTGCTTCTGTCCAGCCTTTCATTCCGCCTGACAGAGTAACGATGTTTGCACGGTCAACACCGTTTTTGATCAGCATCTCAGTAGCTTTCTGTGCATATCTGTTACCAGAGTAGCAGATGATTGCATATTTCTGATTAGCAGAATCACCTGTGATTGCAGCTTTTGCGTTTGCAAGTGCTGTAGCTTCGTCAGTTCCGTTTACAACACAGTCCATATCAGCGGAAACAGCACCAACGATGTGGCTTGTTGCGTAATCAGCAGCTTTACGTGCATCGATTAATTTGTAAGACTGTGTACTGTCGATGTCAGCTTTTAAGTCGGCAGCAGAAATCTTCACGCTGGATGTCTGGAATCCAGTCCATCCGGCAGCTCCACCTTCGAGAACAATGATTCTGTTCTCACTTACACCGATTTCTTTTAAGTAATTGACAGCTTTGTTTGCATATTTGTTACCAGAATAGCATTCTACAACATAGAATTTATTCGGGTTAGCTGTTACAGCAGCCTGAAGGTTTGCTTTAGACTGCTCGTTAGACAGGTCAGCACCGGTTGTATCACGAAGCGGTGTAGAAACAGCCTGTAAAATATGTCCTGCAGCATAAGCATTTACATCGCGGAGGTCAAATACTACGAAAGGAGTATTGCCTGCATTTAAATTTGCTTCTAACTGAGCAGATTTCATGCCATTTACAAAATCAAATCCACCTGTGGACTTGTAAGATTTAACAAGGTAGTTAGTTTCTGTCCAGCCTTTCATTCCACCTGTTAAGATAGTGATGTTAGAAGGTTTAACCCCCTTCTTTACAAGAATGTCAGTAGCAGCTTTTGCATATTTGTTACCGGAGTAGCAGATGATTGCATATTTCTGGGAAGAAGAATCTCCTGCGATTGCTTTTTCAATATTAGCAGTTGCAGTAGCTTCATCTGTTCCGTTTACAACACAGTCCATATCAGCAGAAACAGCACCTGCGATGTGGCTTGTTGCGTAATCAGCAGCTTTACGGGAGTCGATTAATTTGTATTCCTGTTTTCCGTCGATATCAGCTTTTAAGTCTTCTTTTGAAATATAGTTATATGGAGCTTTGTTTCTATCAACAGCGATTGTGATTGTTACAACAGTACCTGCTTTTGGAAGGTTTGCGGAGTTTCCAATCGTAGTTCCACCCATTGCAACATCTTCACTTGCACAGATACCTGCATAACAGCTTGATGTACAGATTTCACATCCGGATGGGATAGCTTTCTGAACAGCACCACTGTTAGCGTATACAATAGTTCCTGTATATGCTGACTTGTCAGCATTTTTAATAGTATCCTGCATTGCTACAGCATCATGTCCTGCCCAGGAAACGCTGATATTCAGTTTAGAATAATTAGCGTTTGTTCCTTTTTTGTCTTTTACGGCGGCAATAGATTCACCATTCGCTAATACAGTTTTTGAATTTGTATTCCATGCAGTTGCTCCGAGAGAATCCAGTGCATTTGCCAGATCAATACGGTCATTCAGACCTGTGAAGATCGGATTGCCTCCGGAAGCTCCAAGATTAGCAGTCACGAGATAATGCATAGTTGGTTTTTTAAATGCAGAAGCATTTAAGATACCTTTTAAAGTAACAGTTCCGGCGTCTTTGTTAACTTTCACCGGCTCAGTTACAGTAATAAGGCATGTAGCTTTTTTGCTTCCACCCTTTTCAGTAGCTGTAATAGTAGCCTGTCCTGCTGCGATACCTTTTACAACACCTTTGGAAGATACAGTAGCAACTTTTGTGTTGCTTGATTTCCATGTAACACCCTGGTTGTAGAATCCTGTAGCTCCTTTTACAGTAGCTTTTAAAGTTGTTGTTTTTCCGGAAGCTACTGTTTTGGAAGTAGTGTTCAGCTTAACAGAAGAAGCTTTCAGATCTTTTACTGTGATCTTGATTGTAGATTTTACTTTCTTGTTCTTCTTGGAAGTAGCAGTGATCTTTACAGTACCTTTTTTCTTACCGGTAACAGTGCCTTTAGAAGATACAGTAGCAATCTTCTTATTGCTTGATTTGTAGGTTACAGATTTGCTTGCTTTAGAAGGTTTTACAGATTTAACAGAAACCTTCACTTTACCCTTGATATCTACTGTTTTAGAAGTAGCTTTGAGGGTAATCTTTGTTGGCTTTTTCGAAGCCGCCTCACTGTTCATGCCTGTAGAAGCTGCCATAGTAAGAACTACAGCAAGTGAGAGCATAAACAGGGAGATTTTTTTGATTGTTGCTTTCATTACAACATTCCTCCTTGTCTTTTCGCTTTCAAGCGAACGCTTTGTATCCACTTAAGTATAGTTTCATATATAAATATAAGCAAATTGATAATATCTATAAAATGACTAAATAATAGATAATATCTATAAGATGAAAAATAGCCTAACTCCCAGTAAAATCATGGGCTTTAGGCTATTTGTTAAATAAATTATTTATTAGCTTAAATAGAAGAAAAATCAAGAATTTGACATTATCCTTCAATAGCAATCTGTTTCTTATTTTCTACGGCAGGTTTGGCTTCTTTTTTCGGAATGGTCAGTTTCAAAATGCCATGTTTGAAGCTTGCTTTAATATCTTCTTCAGTTACATCCTTGCCAACATAGAAACTTCTCTGGCAGGAACCGGCATAACGTTCACGACGGATATAATGTCCGGTTTCTTTTTCTTTCTTATCCTGATCCAGTCCTTTTGCGGCACTAATCGTCAAATAACCATCGTTTAACTCAATGGTAAGCTCATCTTTCTTAAATCCAGGAAGGTCAATATCGAGAACATAACTGCCTTTTCTCTCGCGGATATCGGTCTTCATTAAGTTGTGAGCTCTGTGTCCGTAAAGTTTCTTCTCCATACGATGTTCATCTTTGTCATTATAAAATGGGAATCTGAAAAAATCATCAAATAAATTATCATTAAAAATACTAGGCATCATCATAAGTCATTCCTCCTTGAATCTCTATCTATATTATGTGCTACCAGAGCTTTTCACTCCGGCTATGAGCAACTTGTCGACTATAAGTTTAATTATAAGATTATCCTTCGATGGCAATCTGTTTTTTGCTTTCCACAGCAGGTTTAGCTTCTTTTTTCGGAATGGTCATCTTCAAAGTGCCATCTTCGAAACTTGCCTTAATATCATCTTCTGTGACATCTTTGCCAACATAGAAACTTCTCTGGCAAGAACCGCTGTAACGTTCACGACGAATATAATGTCCATCTTTATCTTTCTCATCGTTGTTCGTATCTGTGCTTGCGCTGATTGTCAGATAACCATCATTCAGTTCAGCCTTTACATTATCTTTCTGTACGCCCGGCATACTCATCGTCAGTTCGTAATCCTTTTCGTTTTCCTTAACATCTGTGTTCATAAGGCTTGTGTCACTATAACCCCATGCATTCCAATCATCATCAAAGAAATCGTCCAATAAGTTCTCTCCAAAAATACTAGGTAACATCATAAGTCATATCTCCTTTCAAAAGACATTCATAAAATATAATTAAGCACTGTCGGAGAATCCGATGTGTTGTTGTCTCATAGGAACATCTGGAATCAAGACCCTTGCTTTTTATCTCTCTTCCTTTGTTCTAACTGTACTATAACATCTATTATTAGCACTGTCAAGAGGTGAGTGCTAATTTCTGGAATTTTTTTATTAACTGAAAAACAAACTTCTATTATGTGGCATATTTTTCTGCAAAGTAAAACAAGGGGTGGCATTTAGTCTTACAATCGTTTATCCTATAAGAAGTACAGTGCTTTCATGTTCTATTACACAGATATAATGTAAAACGTAAGATTCCAGACAGACAAAAGAAAGCGAAAACATATAGGGGATAAGAAAATGATAAGAAACATAGATATGAAAGAAATCTCGGATGGTAATTTATATACGGCAAATGACATGGTAAAAGCAGATTGTCAGGACTGCAAAGGCTGTTCTGCGTGCTGCCGTGGTATGGGTGATTCCATTGTGCTGGATCCTTATGATGTTTGGCAGATGAGTGCCGGGCTGGGTGAGACATTTGAAGAATTAATGAAAGGAAAGATCGCGCTCGGAGTTGTGGATGGCATGATCCTGCCGCATCTTGACATGGATGACGGGACGTTAGGCTGTCCATTCTTAAATGAAGCTGGCAGATGCAAGATTCATGCATTCCGTCCGGGAATCTGCCGGTTATTTCCACTTGGACGATTTTATGAAGAAGATGGATTTAAGTATTTTTTGCAGATCCATGAATGTCAGAAGAAAGACCGAACGAAGATTAAGGTGAAAAAATGGCTTGGCATTGCAAATCTCAAAGCATATGAAAATTACATTACTTCCTGGCATGCTTTTCTGAAAAAATGCAAGACGGCAATGGCAGATTTGAGTGCGGAAGAAGCAAAGATTTTGCAGATTTTCATTTTGCGGACATTTTATCAGACACCATATCAGGCAGAACTTGCCGCTGGGGATGCATTTTACAGTGAATATGAAAAACGCAGGGAATTGGTGCGGAAGAAGCTGGATTTATAATACAGAAAGTGAAGAAACAGGTGTAGGAAATATGAGAAATATTACAATCGGAATACTGGCGCATGTTGATGCGGGAAAGACAACACTTTCGGAAAGTATTTTGTATTTAAGTGGCAAATTAAAAACGTTGGGAAGAGTGGATCATAAAGATGCATTTCTAGATACGCATGAACTGGAGCGGAGCAGAGGAATTACGATATTTTCCAAACAGGCGGTATTTCCGCTTGATCCGTGGCAGGTGACTTTGCTGGATACACCGGGACATGTGGATTTTTCGGCGGAGATGGAGCGTACTTTGCAGGTCCTCGATTATGCGATTCTTGTGATCAACGGAGCAGACGGAATCCAGGGACATACAAGGACACTCTGGGGCCTCCTGAAACGCTACAATGTACCGGTATTTTTATTTGTAAATAAGATGGATCAGGAAGGAACAGACAGGAAACACCTGCTGGAAGAACTGAAAAATGGACTGGACGACCAGATTATGGCATTTGATGTAGAGAAAGATACTTCTTTCTATGAAAATGCAGCAATGGGAGATGAACGGGCGCTGGAAGAATACCTGGAGGCAGAGAAACTTACGGAAGAGACAATTGCTGGACTGATCATGGAAAGAAAGGTATTTCCGTGTTATTTTGGATCTGCGCTTAAAGTCGAAGGTGTACAGCAATTGCTGGACGGGCTGGCAGAGTATATGGAAACGAATGCAGATGAACCGGCAGATTTTGGCGCGCGTGTGTACAAGATTTCAAGAGATGATAAAGGGAATCGTCTGACACATATGAAAGTGACATCCGGGAAACTGAAAGTCAAAGAAGTTCTGGAAAATCATCCGGAAGATGGTGAACACTGGGAAGAGAAGGTGAACCAGATCCGCATTTATTCAGGGGATAAGTTTGAGGCAGTTCCGGAAGTTTCGGCTGGAACAATTTGTGCAGTGACAGGCCTTAGTATGACAAAGCCAGGAGAAGGTCTCGGAGTGGAAGCGGAGAATGTAGAGCCGGTGCTGGAACCGGTACTGACTTATCAGGTGTTATTGCCGGAAGGATGCGATGTATCGGAAATGCTCCGGAATCTGCGCCAGTTAGAAGAGGAAGATCCCCTGCTTCGTGTTGTATGGAAAGAAGAACTGTCGGAGATTCACGTATGTCTGATGGGAGAAGTGCAGATCCAGATTCTGCATGAGCTGATCTTAGAACGCTTTGGCGTGGATGTAACATTTGGGGAAGGCAATATTGTATATAAAGAGACAATTACGAACCGCGTAGAAGGAGTCGGACATTATGAGCCACTGCGCCATTATGCAGAAGTGCATCTGATCATGGAACCGGGCGAGCCAGGAAGTGGTCTTACATTTGATACGATCTGCAGTGAGGATGATCTGGACAGAAACTGGCAGAGACTTATTTTCACACATCTGGAAGAAAGAGAGCACAGAGGTGTCCTTACTGGAGCGCCAATCACAGATATGAAAATCACGCTGGCGGCAGGAAGAGCACATTTAAAGCACACGGAAGGCGGTGATTTCCGTCAGTCTACTTATCGCGCGATCCGGCAGGGACTGATGCAGGCGGACAGTGTGCTGTTGGAACCTTATTATGCATTTGAACTTGAGATTCCGGCTTCAGTAACAGGAAGAGCGCTGAATGATATGCAGAGGCTGGCAGCAGAGGCAGAGGCGCCGCAGCAGGAAGGCGATCGGACACGGATCAAAGGGCTGGCACCGGTGGCAACCATGCGCGATTATCAGAGAGAAGTTGCAGCTTATTCTCATGGAGAAGGAAGACTTGCCTGCGTATTTTCCGGATACCGTCCTTGTCACAATGCAGAAGAAGTTATAGAGGCAATTGGCTATGATGCGGAGCGTGATATGGAAAATCCGACAGGTTCCGTATTCTGTTCGCACGGAGCAGGCTATTATGTGCCGTGGGATGAAGTGCCGGAGCATATGCATATAGAAAGCCAGCTTGCACGGATAGAGGCTGCCGAGAGACAGGCAGAAGAAGCAAAGATGGCAGAGAAAGAATTGAAAACTGCCGGAAATCAGAATCCAGGGCCAGGTGAGAAATATTCCAATACAGGCAGAAGAAGCAATTTTGTCGGGAAGACGGCTCCGGGCGCCGGTTATGGAAGCTGGGAAGAAGAGAAAGAACTGGAAGAGATTTTCATCCGCACGTATGGAAGAATTGAGCGGAAATTATCGGATGCTACAAGAACGGTTGCTACATCGGTGAAAAAGAAAAAATCGCAGGAGCATTTACCGGAATATTTGCTTGTAGATGGTTATAATGTCATTTTTGCGTGGGACGAGCTGAAAGAGCTGGCTAAAGACAGCATTGAAGCGGCGAGAGACCGATTGATGGATATTCTGTGCAATTATCAGGGATATAAAAAATGCACAGTGATCCTTGTGTTTGATGCATACAGAGTGGAAGGTCCATATCTGGAAATCCAGAAATACCACAACATTCATGTTGTATTTACGAAGGAAGCGGAGACCGCGGATCAGTATATCGAAAAAGTTGTTCATGAAGTGGCGAAAAAATACCGTGTAACGGTAGTGACTTCCGATGGAATCGAGCAGGTTGTCACTGTTGGTCAGGGTGCAAATCTGATTTCTTCCAGAGAGTTTTATGAAGAAGTCGAGATTATGAAAAAAGAGCTGCGGGAAGAATACATCGAGCGTCATCATGGTGGGAAAAATTATCTTTTTGACCACATGGATGAGGAACTTGTCAAACGAATGGAGAAATTAAGACTGAGTGACGAAGAGATTGAGAATTGGTAGAGAAATCAGTAGATGAACCTACATTCGGTGAGTGCGGCGGCAAAATAAGAAAGTGAAGATCACTGCGCAGGCACTGGATGGAACCAGTAAGAAAGCAAGTGTGACGATAAAAAAAGGGGACGGGGATTTTCTAGAAAATCCCCGTCCCCTTTTTAAGACATTACCATATCACCGCGATAAAATATCACAAAATTATATGCCTCTGACTTGTTTATTGATCGCATCCTGCATCAGGCAGTAGTTGACAATGCCAAATCCCAAAATCCCGATGACCAGATACAGAATGTTGGAATTTCCCTGAATCCTGTTAATACGATCCGTGCGCTCACCCATTTTATACATCCAGTATAAGTTATAAATGTTACAAGTGACAATGGATAAGAGAAATACCATGCCGCCGGATGTCGCATATGGTTCACCGGCAAGAGCATTGATCTCGTCATTTAGTTTGATCATCCAGTAAATACCGTAAATTCCACACGTTACGATCGATAAGATTACACAAAGCGGAATGTTTCGTGGCGTGATAACAGAATTTTGCTGAAAATTGTTATTATAACCGGTATTTCCATAAGTATTGTTGGCATTATATGCATTATTTCCCGTATAATTATTGTTGGTATTGTAATTATTATCGGTATTGTAATTATTGGTATAGCCGTTATTATCAAAAGTTGTCTCTTTTTCGTTGGCAGAATGAGTGTAGCTGTACGCATTCTCATTTTCGGTTGTATTATCAGTCTGACTGGAAGTATCTGAGTAACTGTATGTGTAGGTATTCTCGCTTGCATGTTCGTCAGAATGAGAAGTTGCGTTTTCAGTAGCTGCATTTGAAGAAGTTTCCTCAGAATTCTCGCTTGTATGGGTGTCAGATGGGGAGTCAGCAGAAGTATCCTCCGGCGCAGTGTAAGCTGTCATAAACGGATTTTCATGCATATGATTGCTATTGCCAGTGTCAGTCTGCTCAGCATTATTGGTAGAATCTGTTGTGTGATCGTTAAGATCTGCATTTGTCTCGCTATCAGAGAGTGGTGCTCCACACTCTGGGCAGTGTTTGTATGCGTCGTCGCAAGGGGCGCCGCATTTTCCACAAAATTTCATGGAAATTCCTCCTTATGTTCTGTGAATGAAAGGGAATCCGGTTAAAACCGGATTCCTTTAAAATTTATTTGTCTGTAATTTCGCTGTGTAGCTGTTGCAAGGATTTTACTTCGCCATTTCCATGTTCTTTCACATAGCGGATTCCTTTTGCAGTTGCTCTCGCAGCAGCAATGGTTGTCATGTAAGGAATCTTTGCCTTGATCGCAGCTTTACGCAGGTAACTGTCATCATTTACACTGTCTTTTCCGACCGGTGAGTTGACGATCAGGTCGATCTGACCATTGGTGATCGCATCCAGCGTGTTCGGACGACCGCCTTCGGAAAGCTTGTTGATGCGTGTAACATCAATGCCGGCTTCCTTGATCAGCTCATAAGTATTTCCGGTAGCAACCAGTTTGAATCCATCATCAGCGAATGACTGAGCAATCTCTACAACTTCAGCTTTGTCTTTGCGGTTTACAGAAATCAGTGCCGTTCCGGAAAGCGGAAGCTTGGATTGTGTTGCTTCCTGTGCTTTGTAGAAAGCTTCTCCGTAAGTTTCGGCAAGTCCGAGAACTTCACCGGTAGAACGCATTTCAGGTCCTAAGATTGGATCAACTTCCTGGAACATGTTGAATGGGAAGACTGCTTCTTTTACTCCGAAATACGGGATATTCTGTTCTTTTAAGTCAGCAACCGGCGATTTGCGTCCGGTCAGTTCGGAAGTGATGATGTCTGTTGCAAGCGGTACCATACGGATGTTGCAAACCTTTGAAACAAGCGGTACAGTACGGGATGCACGCGGGTTCGCTTCCAGAACATAAACCTTTCCGTTTTCAATTGCATACTGCATGTTCATAAGACCTTTGACATGCATCTCTTCTGCGATCTTGCGTGTATATTCTTTGATCGTCTGTACATTTTCTTCGGAAATGTGCACGGACGGGATAATACATGCAGAGTCTCCGGAGTGTACACCGGCAAGCTCAATGTGTTCCATAACAGCCGGTACAAATGCATGATTTCCGTCGCTGATCGCATCTGCCTCACATTCCAGTGCGTGGTTCAGGAAACGGTCAATCAGGATCGGACGATCCGGAGTTACGCCGACAGCGGCTTTCATGTATCCTTCCAGACTTTCGTCATCGTATACAACTTCCATTCCGCGACCACCGAGAACGTAAGAAGGACGAACCATAACCGGATAACCGATTTCTTTTGCAATGGCAAGTGCCTCTTCTACAGTAGTAGCCATTCCGGATTCTGGCATAGGAATCTCAAGTTTATCCATCATTTCGCGGAAAAGATCACGGTCTTCTGCAAGGTCGATAACAGATGGAGAAGTTCCGAGGATCTTCACACCGTTTCTTTCCAGATCAGCAGCCAGGTTAAGCGGTGTCTGTCCGCCGAACTGTGCAATAACACCAACCGGTTTTTCCTTTTTGTAAATGCTTAATACATCTTCCAGTGTCAGTGGCTCAAAGTATAATTTATCAGAAGTATCATAATCTGTAGAAACTGTTTCCGGGTTACAGTTTACAATAATTGTCTCAAAGCCGAGTTTCTTGAGTGCTAAAGCTGCGTGTACACAGCAGTAGTCAAATTCGATACCCTGTCCGATACGGTTTGGACCGCCGCCAAGGATCATAATCTTCGGTTTATCTGTATTTACCGGATTCTTATCTTCAGCGTTGTAAGTAGAGTAGTAGTAAGCGCTGTCTTCGGTACCACTCACGTGTACGCCTTCCCATGCTTCTTCGCATCCAAGTTCGATTCTGCGGTTACGGATATCGTCTTCCGGAACTTCCAGGATCTGGCTTAAATATTTATCTGAGAAACCGTGTTTCTTTGCGGCAACGAGTGCATCATCTGCCGGAAGAGCTCCTTTCTTCGCAGCAAGTGCTTCTTCTTCGTCTACCAGTTCTTTCATCTGCTCAATGAAATATGTTTTAACTTTTGTAAGATCATAGATCTCTTCAATTGTAGCACCTTTGCGGAGCGCTTCATACATAATGAAATGACGGTCGCTGGATGGTGTAATGAGCATTTTCAGAAGCTGATCTTTGCTCATGTTATTGTAGTCTTTGGCATAACCAAGACCGTAGCGTCCGGTCTCGAGACTGCGGATTGCTTTCTGGAAAGCTTCTTTGTAAGTCTTTCCGATACTCATAACTTCGCCGACTGCACGCATCTGTGTTCCGAGTTTGTCTTCTACACCTTTGAATTTTTCAAATGCCCAGCGTGCAAATTTGATAACAACATAATCGCCGTCCGGAACATATTTATCCAGAGTTCCGTATTTACCGCATGGAATATCTTTTAAAGTTAATCCGGAAGCCAGCATTGCAGATACAAGTGCAATCGGGAAACCGGTAGCTTTGGAAGCAAGAGCTGAAGAACGGGAAGTACGCGGGTTGATCTCGATAACGACAATTCGGTCGGAAACCGGATCATGTGCAAACTGTACGTTCGTTCCACCGATAACTTCTACGGAGTCAACAATTTTATAAGCCTGCTCCTGCAGACGTTTCTGACACTCTTCGGAAATCGTCAGCATCGGAGCTGAACAGAAGGAATCTCCTGTATGTACGCCAAGAGGATCGATATTCTCAATAAAGCAGACGGTGATCATATTGCCTTCTGCATCACGGACGATCTCTAATTCCAGCTCTTCCCAGCCGAGTATGGATTCTTCTACAAGCACCTGTCCGACAAGACTTGCCTGTAATCCTCGTGCCATAACGGTTTTTAATTCTTCTTTGTTATAAACAAGTCCGCCGCCGGCGCCTCCCATAGTGTAAGCCGGACGAAGAACAACCGGATAACCAAGTTCATCTGCAATGGCAAGACCTTCTTCTACGCTGTAAGCAACCTGGCTTTTGGCCATTTCGATGCCCAGTGCATCCATGGATTTCTTAAATTCGATACGGTCTTCACCACGTTCAATGGCATCTACCTGTACACCGATAACCTGTACATTATATTTGTCCAAAACCCCTTCTTTGGCAAGTTCGGCGCAGAGGTTCAGTCCGGACTGTCCTCCAAGGTTCGGAAGCAGTGCATCCGGGCGCTCTTTGGCAATGATCTGTTCCAAACGGTCTACGTTCAGAGGTTCAATATAGGTGACATCGGCTGTTTCCGGATCTGTCATAATCGTAGCCGGGTTTGAGTTTACCAGTACGATTTCATACCCCAGCTTACGCAGTGCTTTGCACGCCTGTGTTCCGGAATAGTCAAACTCGCACGCCTGCCCGATGATGATCGGGCCGGAGCCGATGATTAGTACCTTGTGAATATCTGTTCTCTTTGGCATATCGTGATTTCCTCCTGTGACATGTAATGTAAAAATCTCTTGTTCTATTATATAGATAGAACAAGAGATTGGCAAGAACACATCTTATAAACTTTTTAATATTTATACAAAATAATGAATAAATAATGCATAAGTGATGCATAAGTGATAACAGCTAAGGAAGTTCCACAATTACCGGAAATAGTTTTATTTATATTTTTTCTCTAATGAAAAGCCGTGTCCGCGCACTTCACTGACATGGCTTACAACAACGAAACTTTCCGGATCAATCTCGCGGATGATCTTTTCAATCCGTGGAAGCTCGCGGTTGGAGATTACGCTGAAGATCATCTGGGTTGGCTCATCCATATAACCGCTCCGGGCAGACAGGGCTGTCACGCCGCGGTCCATTTCTGTAATGATTGCCTGACGGATCTTTTCGTGTTCGTTGCTCATGACTTTCACTTCGATACGTGTTGTGCCAAAGACGAGTAATTTGTCGAGTACAATCGTGTAGATCATGACAAGGATGATTCCGTAGAGTACATTGTCAACCGGGTTATAAGCTGCCTGGAAGATCAGAATTGTAAAGTCAAATACATACAGACTTACAGATACCGGGATGCGGAAAAAATGATTCAGCACCAGCGGTGGGATATCCATACCACCGGTGGAAGCACCGCTCCGGATGACAATGGCAAGTCCAATGCCGATACCGAGTCCGGAAAAGATGGTACACAACAGTATATTGTCAGTCAGCACCAAATCACTGAAGAGTCGGTTGAAAAATTCCAGTGAGATCGGATAAGCGAATGTACTGATGATCGTTGTCAGGGCAAATTTTTTACCAAGAACGATGAAACCTACGATCAGCATTGCGATATTAAAAATTAAAATAACGCCGGAAATATTAAACCCGGTATAATGTTTTACGGCAAGTGCGATACCGGTTGTACCACCGGTCATCAGGTCAGAAGGGAGAAGGAACAGTTTTAATGCCAGAGCATAGATCATATTCCCCAAAATGACCACAAGTACAGACATGATTTTCTGAAAAACAGTTTCTTTCTTATGCATAGATAATTCTCCTCTTTTGTTTTATTTTATGTTGTCGGCAACCTCTGAACCGACACATATATTTTCCTGGTCAGCTGCTTCAAAATCAGCATACATATTTTCCTATTCAGCTGCTTCAAGATCGACAGGTATCGCTTCCTGTGCAGCTGTTTCAAAACCGGCAAGCAGATTCATAGGTTTAAAGCAGAAATGATTGCAACAATGAGAAAACAAACTCTTCCCGCAAACTGATCACTATATGCATCCCCAAGATCCGGGATCAGTGCTGAAAATAGGTTCAGAAAGCGGGTGAAAAACAGGCTTAACGGAAATTGTAAAAGATCCAGAAGAAGCCGAAGCTTCAGATTTTCTTTCTTCTTATTATATAAATATTCTATTGAGGTTCATAACGGATAAAATGCCCAACATTTTTATCATATCACAAAACTTGCTTTCTACGCCAGAAAATATTATATTAGTGCCAGACGCTTTTTTTTAATTAAGATATAAAAACAAATCATTATATAACCATGTTCGACAGCAAAAGGAGAGACAATATGGAAATCAGTATTTTATTAATGAAACAGATTGCAGAACTATTTCTGATGATCCTGATGGGTTACCTGGTAGTGAAAGCCGGTATTGTAACGGCTGAGGATAGTAAAGTGCTATCTAAAATTGTATTGTATCTGGTAATTCCGTGTGTGATCATTCATGCGTTCCAGGTAACCTATACGAAAAATACGGTAAAGGAATTAGAACTTGCATTTGCGGCATCGGTCTTATTGCAGATCATTTTGCTGATCGCAGTATGGGCAATTGCCAAAGCTTTGAAAATGGATGAAGTAGAATTGGCATCGGTATATTATTCAAATTCAGGAAATCTGATCGTACCGCTGGTAACATTTATCCTGGGTGAAAAATGGGTGCTCTGCGGCTGTGTTTTTATGAGCGTGCAGCTGGTGTTTATGTGGACACATGGGAAAAAGATTATCAGCAGAGAAGAGGGAACGGATTGGAGAAAGATCGTATTCAATATCAATATGATTGCAGTTGTACTGGGAATTATTTTATTCTTTTTACAGATTAAACTTCCGGAAATCGTGGATGGAACAATGAGTGCGGTTGGTGTTATGATCGGACCGGCGAGCATGATCGTTACAGGAATGTTACTTGCCCAGATGAGCCTGCGACAAGTGTTTGCGAATAGACGGATTTATTTTGTGACAGCATTAAGACTTGTGGTTGTACCGATGATATCCTTACTCCTATTAAAATTCAGTCATCTGATCAGCTGGCATTCGGATGGAAAGAAGATATTGCTTGTTGTATTTCTGGCGGTGATCACACCTTCTGCATCAACGGTAACGCAGATGTGTCAGGTGTATGGAAATGATTCAAATTATGCAAGTGCAATTAATGTGATGACAACATTGTTATCCATTCTGACAATGCCTCTAATGGTATATGCATTTGAAGTTTTGATGTAAAATACGGTTTGTAAAAGACATATTTATTTGTCTGTATGATAAATTTGTATCAATAAGTGGAAAACCAAGTAAAACAGAGCGTTTCGGTGGGTTTAATACATATAGACACAACCTATATTTACAATGATATATTCACAATATCAATTATACGAAATACGGATTTGATGATACAATGAGCGAGAGTAAATAGAAAAGAGAGGATAATAACATGTGTCAGAATGAAAGAGTAAAAGATGCAGACAAATGCATCCACTGTCATGTCTGTCAGGAGAATTGTTCCTTTTTGAAAAAGTATGGTCTTGATATAGGTGATACCGAAAAGCTTAATAAGCTTGCGTATCACTGCTTTTTATGTGGCAAATGTTCAGAAGTCTGTCCGGTGGGGATTGACGGACAGGGAATCATTATGGATATGCGCAGAGCCAGCGTTGCATCTGACGAAGGCGCGCGGGTGAACAAAGAGTACAAGCGGACCATTTCTGAAAAAAAGGAATATTCATATCGCAATTATAGGCATGTGACAGAGAAGAGTGTGTTATTTCCGGGATGCAATTTCCCGTCTGTATATCCGAAGACAACAAAAGTTCTGGTGGAACTGTTTGAAAAAGAAGCCGGGATCGGTGTGGTCTATGACTGCTGTGGAAAACCAATCGCAGATATAGGAATGGAAGACGAAGAGGAACGTATTATGCAGGGAATTCAGAAGCGCATGGATGATGCGGGGGTGACAGAGGTCATTACGATGTGTCCGAACTGTTATGCGTTTCTGAAGCCAAGACTTACGATCCGTGTAGTGAACATTTATCAGAAATTAAAGGAACTGCATCTTGGTGAGAAGTGTCTGACCGGCGGTACGATGTTTCGTCCATGCCCTGACAGAGAAAAGGGAGAATGGATCACAGACATTGAGGCGTTTTCAGACGCAGAATTTCAGACATTGGAGGATATCCAGTGCTGTGGCCTTGGCGGACAGGGCTGCGCCAAAGAACCGGAGATAGCAAAAAGCTTTGCTGAGACAGTGAAGAAGTATCCGCAGACGATTTATACATATTGCGGCTCCTGTGCAGGCAATCTGACCAGAAACGGCTGTAAGCAGGTACGTCACGTCCTGCCGGAGATTCTGGGAACAAAAGAAAAACCGGATACGATCAAATCCCTGATCAATCGTATGCGGACAAAGTATCTATAGAAACAAGAGAGAACAAAAGGAAACAAAGAAAAAGGAGAACAAGAGGTGGAAACAAAAAAACGAAACAAATGGCTCAGTAAGATTATAGTAATCGTGTTGATTGTAGGATGTGTGGCAGTTTATTTCTGCGTACCGAGTGTAAATAAGCTGATGAATCGTATTTTTGCAGCATTTGCAAGCGGCGACTTTACCGTTGTCAAAGAATTCGTTGCATCTTACGGTGCATATGCAGCAGCTGTGTCTTTTGCATTGATGATCTTACAGTCTGTAGCAGCCCCGCTTCCGGCATTCCTGATCACATTTGCGAACGCAAACTTATTCGGATGGTGGCAGGGAGCGATTCTTTCCTGGTCAAGTGCGATGGCAGGAGCAGTGCTTTGCTTCTATATCGCAAGAATTCTGGGAAGAGATGTAGCTGAGAAGCTTACAAGCAAAGCAGGACTTCAGCAGATCGATGTCTTCTTTGAGAGACATGGAAATTTAAGTATCCTGATCGCAAGACTTCTGCCGTTTATTTCATTTGATTATGTAAGTTATGCAGCAGGTCTTACATCTATGTCTTTCTGGGGATTTTTCGTAGCTACAGGAATCGGACAGCTTCCGGCAACCATCGTTTACTCTTATGTGGGTGGTATGCTGACCGGAGGAGCAAAACTGCTCGTAACAGGACTTCTGATCTTATTTGCTTTATCCGGTCTTATCGTTCTGTTCAAACAGTTATATAATGAAAAACAGAAAAAGAAAACAAAATAATTTTATAATATCAAAGGTTTATGACTGTGATTTTAATCAGGCGATCGATCTGCCGATCGGATCGAAAGCAACGATTATGGACCTGGTAGGGACTCCGTATAAAAAGCGTAAGATTCTGTTTGACAAACATTGTTATGCAGGAAAATAGAAATAAAGGAGACAAGAATATGAACCAGAAGGCAAATGAAATTAAAGACAACTTTATAAAAGGATATGACTGTTCACAGGTAGTGTTCCGTCATTTTGCAGAGCGGTTTGACTTAAGTGAAGACGAAGCAAACCGTATTGCTGCCTGTTTTGGAGGTGGCATGATGTTAGGATCTGTCTGTGGTGCTTATACCGGAGCGCTGATGGCGATCGGTATGAAGTATGGACACACAAAAGAAGAAGGACTGATGGACCAGAAGAATGTCATGATCGGAAAATACATGGAGTTTAAGAATCGTTTTGAACAGGAATATGGTTCTGTAAACTGCAAAGAGATCATCGGTTATGATGTGTCTACACCGGAAGGACTTCAAGGGGCATTAGACAGCGGAAAGATGACAGAGTTCTGTCCGTGTCTTGCAGAAAAGGTGATCCAGATCACAGAAGAAATATTAAACGAAGATTAAGAGGAGAAATGGTATGAAGAAGTTTATCAGATGTATGGGTGTCGGACTGCTGGCTATGATGCTTGTAGTTGGATGCGGAAGCAAAGCAAAAGGAGTATCGGACGACGATTTGGTTTCCAAGGATTCTTTTAAAGGAGAATACCTGATAACCGCAAAAGAAGCGAAGAAACTGATGGGCGATGACAATGTAATTTTTCTTGACTGCCGTGGCGAGAAATATTCTAATAAAGAGACGATCAAGGGTGCAGCAGCTACAAGCTGGCAGGCACTTGGAACATGCGAAGACAAATATGGCAAGCAGGGCGATGAGAACTGGGGAAAAGTTCCACAGCCTGCAGAGTTATCTAAAAAACTCAGCAACCTCGGCCTTGATCCGAACAAGGAAATCGTTCTCTTAGGTGAGACACTTGGAGGATGGGGAGAAGATGCCCGTGTTCTCTGGGAGCTGCGCGTAGCAGGTTACACAAACCTTAAGATGGTTGACGGTGGATACGAAGCGCTGGTAAATGCCGGAGCTGAGACACAGAAAGGACCTTCCAAGTTAGACAAAGTAGATGTGAAGATCGACAAACTTGACATGACACATGACATGGAAACAGAAGAACTTCAGAAGAACTACAAAGATTACAAGATCGTTGATGTTCGTACAGATGAAGAGTATGAAGGTGCTAAGAAATATAACGAAGCAAAAGGCGGACATCTTCCGGGAGCAATCCATATTCGGTATACAGATCTTTTCCGTGAAGACGGAACATTAAGATCACAGGCTGACATTGATAAGATGTTAAAAGATGCGGGCATTTCCAAAGATGACAAGATCGTAACTTATTGCACAGGCGGTATTCGTTCCGCATATATGCAGCTTGTACTTGAAATGGCAGGATGCAAGAATACATGGAACTATGACCAGTCATTCTGGAGATGGGCTGTAGTCGGAGACGTTGAAAAATAGGAATTAATGAATTATCAGTGATTGAAAGATGATAATTCAGGAGCAATCACATCCGTTTTAAGAGAGTCGGTTATGCGACTGAATAAAAATTGGGTGTGGTTGCTCTTTTTATCTTATTACGTGTTTTGTGCAAAAGTATATGGTGTAAATAAAAAGCCAGCAAATCAGCTGGCTTTGATAAAATATATAGCATGTAATATAGTGTATTACCTTACATTGGGTCAGATAATATTTACATTTATATCCGTCCATCGATTTACTGTAAAACATTCAGTTTCACATTCTTCTTGCGAAGGAAGATACTTGCGACTGCACCTAGTACCATCAGAATAATTCCGACAGTCAGAAACATTCGTCCGATTCCATAATGAACCATAGAAGAAAACTGCTGTAATTTATCGGCGGCATCTTTGTATTCCATAAGAAGGAAGAAAACACCGACACATGATCCGATCAGGCTGATAATATCAATACGGAAGAAGTTAATAACTGCCACTGCCAGGATCACTGCAAGAAATAATTTTCCGTCATTAGTATCAAAAAGAGTGACTGTCTGGGAAAAACCAAGAATAGATACCGTGGCAAAAGTCATAAACATGGATATAAATGCAAGGAAGCATCCAATCCAGGTGACAATATTTCCAATTGTAAAATTTCTGCGTACTTTTGGTGCAGGAGCTGTTGTCATATCAGAGGCGGTATAATTCATTGCACCTGCTACAGAAGATTTTGTGTGGTCTATTGTCTGTGTCGGATGTGTGCGGTTATGCGATGCTGTTTTTGCAGTCTGCTGAGTTCGATGTTCGTGGTTATGTGGTGTAGGATGTGCAGCCTCATTGTGTGGTGTCTGCTTGTGTGACGCTGTAGCTTCGAAATGCTGCTGTGTATGTTGAGCTTTAGCAGAAACAGGGGTTCCGCAGTCGGGGCAGAATTTTGCACCATCTGTCAGCTGCTTTCCACAGTGTTTACAAAACATAATAATTCTCCTTTGTGTTCGTTAAGTTTTAGCTTAGTTTAGCATTGATAGCATAAAAATGCAATTTCCCTTTTAAAATTTACGGAGATTCTTCATAATGCTAATATTTACAATGATATTTTACTATGATAAAATTTATATAACGCCAGGGTCAAAAGCCTGAAACCACGACGTGCTTGCACGGAAGTGGTTTTACGGCTTAATGACCCTGACATCATTTACATGATACCAGAGCAGCACGGAACAATCCGTGGGTATCATAGGTATCGATAGAGCCTGCATATCCGCAGGAACTATACAGGAATGAGGAGGAAGAAAGATAGTGTTTTGTACGAAATGTGGGGCGAAACTGCCCGATAACGCAAAGTTTTGCCCGAAGTGTGGCAATCCATGCACAATAAAAAAGCAGTTTTCTGAGCAGGTGAATCAGACTTTCCGGTCAACCGAACGGAAAATGGAAAGTGAGATACACAATGTAAAACAGAGCTTTAGCAGTAATAATCAGATGCCGGCAGGAAGAAAAGAGAGACTGCAGGATGACAGAAGTCTTGCCATATACATACTGCTGTCGATCGTTACCTGCGGAATCTACAGTTATTATTTCATATATAAAATGGCGCATGATGTGAACATTGCATGTGAAGGCGATGGAGAGATGACGTCCGGTCTGGCTGCATTTATTATATTGTCATTCCTGACCTGTGGAATTTATTCATTCTACTGGTCTTATAAAATAGGAAACAGGCTTTGCACCAATGCACCGCGCTACGGAATGACATTTCCAGAGAACGGAACAACTGTATTAGTATGGGATCTGATCGGAATATTATTATGTGGTTTGGGACCGTTTGTTGCAATGCACATCCTGATCAAGAATAGTAACCGGATTTGCAATGCATATAACAGACAGAACAATTTATAACAGATGAGAGACATTTAGGTCTGTTATATGCTTTGCGAAAGCAAATCTTGAAAAGATATAGGGAGGACGATATATGGCGATGCTGGATAAAATGAAAGACTCGATCAATGCCGCTGGTCAGGGAATATCAACAAAGATAAAAGATGGACTGGAGAGTGAGCGGATTTCTGCGAAAATCAGAGATGACGAGAAGATGATAGAGAAACTCATATATCAGGTTGGTGTGCAGTGTGTGAAACGGCACGCAGAGGAAGCGGGAACCGAATATGAAGAATTATTTGCTGAGATCCGTAGATTGCGTGCACAGATTGAAAAAGAAAAAGAAGAACTGCGTCTGGCTACAGAAGTAAAACCATGTCCACAGTGTGGATATGGCAATAAGATAAGTTCCAAATTCTGTGTAAAATGTGGCTCTTCATTGACGGTAAAAGAGAATCTGGAAGCCTCAAATATAAAAGAAAAATATTGTACAAACTGCGGTTTCAAAAATGATGGTGACGCTCTGTTCTGCATTAACTGTGGAAATAAACTGGAAGAAGAGAGCCGACAGACAATGCCGGAGCCAGAGCCGGAAAATATAAGGATGCCGGAGCCGGAGTCAGAAATGCTGGCAGAAGCAATATCGGAGAATGTGCCGGAATTAAAAGCAGAGTCTGAATCTGAGCCGGAAGTACTGGCAGATATTGAAGAAGCTCTGGAAGAGACAGCGCAGGAGATTACGGAAGAAGAACTGAAAGAAGAAAAAATAAAAGAAGAAAATTAAGAATAATAAGGAAAGAAAAAGTACGGAGGAAGAAGTAAGATGGGAGAGAGAGCAAGATTTTGTCCTAACTGCGGCCGGCCGATAGAGCCGGGTGCAATGTTCTGTGCACATTGTGGACACAAAACAGAAACCGAAGAGGCACCGGCTGTACATGAAACACCAGATGCAAATGAGGAATTTGCAACCGAGTGGCCGGACGAGCAGGAAGAAAGAGTACAGAAGAATGAGCCGAAAGGATCAAAAAATCTGGTTATTATACTTGGCATTGTATGTGCTGTTATGGCGGTGGTGATTATCGCACTCGTTGTATTTGGACTTGGAAGGTCCCCAAAAGAGACAAAACCAGAGACAAAAACGGAAACAACAGAGCAGAAAGAGCCGGAAAAAAAGGAAGTAAAAGACTCCAATGAGCCAAATGATTCTATAAATCAGGCGATTACACTGGAAGAAGGAAAACCAGTGACCGGCTATATCGATTCCAAAGATGATGTGGACTACTTTGTGATTTCGACACAAAAAGAAGGTACTGCGGAAGTGAAGTTCAGTTATACACCGTCCAATGACCAGGGTGGACTTGGCTGGAAAGTAAATTATCCGGATAAAGGAACAACTAAGACAGAACTGTGCATGCTTGGAGAAGGAACGAAAACATTGAAGTTTGAACTTCAGAAAGGTGATAACTATATTTTTGTTACCGGTGATACCGAAGCTTCTAAGAAAATCGAAGACGTAGTGACAGAAACACCGTATTATATCACGGCTGAGAGTATCAAAGTAAAACAGACAGCAAAGAAAAAGACGAATAACAATGCAAATAACCGTGGCGATACAAGTAAGATCATTGTTATCAATCCATATGATAATCAGAGACACTATATCAGTTCCAGCGGTTATGTAATTCCGTATAGTTCGGATTATCTGCTTGATTATTCAGATATCAGCGGGCTTTCCAGTGCGGAACTCAGACTTGCAAGAAATGAAATCTATGCAAGAGAAGGCCGTCTGTTTGATGATCAGTCATTACAGGTATATTTTGATTCACAGGCATGGTATAACGGATACATTGCTCCGAAAGATTTTAAAGATTCTTATTTAAGTCCGATAGAAAAGAAGAATGTAGATTTCATCAAGAAATATGAATAAGAAGAGCATAGTATTTATTAAGGAACACAAATAAGAAGAACAAACAAGAAACGCGGCAGGCGAAAATCTGTCGCGTTTCTTATTTTACATAGTTTTTACAATCCCGCGATTTTGGATTTTACAATCGACCTGTATGATACATAACTGTAAAGAACATATTGCAAAATATCCAAATCAAAGGAGACAAAGAAAATGAAATTGAAAAAGTTTATTACAGTAGTAGCAATGACAGCAATGGTCGGAACACTTGCAGTAGGATGTGGAAAATCCGACAGTAAAGATAACGGCAGTGATAAGAAGAGCGGGTCAAGTTGGGATTCATCAAACGATATCACGATCTTATCCAGAGAAGATGGTTCAGGAACGAGAGGAGCATTCATTGAACTGTTCGGCATTGAAGAAGAGAAAAACGGTGAGAAAGTGGATATGACAACAGATGAAGCACAGATCACAAACAGCACATCTGTTATGATGACAACAGTAGCGGGCGATGATTATTCTATCGGTTATGTATCACTCGGATCTCTGGATGACAGCGTAAAAGCACTGAAGATTGACGGAGCTGAGGCAACAGCAGAGAATATCAAAGCAGGAAAATACAAAGTATCCAGACCATTCAACATCGCAGTAAAGAAAGATATGAAAAATGAAGTTGCAAAAGATTTCATCAACTATGTGATGAGTGAAGAAGGACAGAAAATCGTATCAGATAACGGCTATATTCCGGTAGACGGAGCAAAACCTTACTCTGGAAAAGAAGTTTCCGGTAAAGTAGTTGTCGGTGGATCTTCTTCTGTATCACCGGTTATGGAAAAACTGATCGAAGGTTACAAAGCAGTAAACAGCAAAGCAAATGTAGAACTTCAGACAACAGATTCTACAACAGGTATGACTTCAACAATCGATGGAAGCTATGATATCGGAATGGCATCCCGTGAACTGAAAGATGATGAAGCCGCTAAATTACAGAACACAGTCATCGCAACAGATGGTATCGCAGTCATCGTAAACAAGAACAACACAACAGATGAACTGTCAGCAGATCAGGTAAAGACCATTTACACTGGCGATGCAACCACATGGGATGAGGTAGTAAAATAATATGAAAAGAAAAGCATTGACTGAAATAGTCATGCAGGTAATCTTCTTTGTTGCCGCCTGTGCTTCGGTGCTGGCGGTAGCACTCATTTGTATCTTTTTGTTTGCAAATGGTATACCTGCAATGAAGGAAATCGGATTTGTAAAATTCCTGACGGGAACGCTCTGGCGTCCGAAAAACGAGATCTTTGGTATTTTCCCGATGATCGTAGGAAGCTTATATGTTACAGCAGGAGCGATCATTATCGGTGTCCCGATTGGAATATTAACAGCAGTATTTATGGCGTACTATTGCCCGGAAAGAATCTATAAACCTTTAAAAGCAGCAACGGAACTTCTTGCCGGAATTCCTTCTGTTATTTACGGATTCTTCGGACTGGTTGTAATTGTACCGTTAGTCAGAGAGTTTGGCCGGACTATGGGATTTCATGGAAATGGAAACAGTATTCTGACTGCGTCTATTTTACTTGGAATGATGATCTTGCCAACTATTATCGGACTTACAGAGTCTTCGCTTAGAGCAGTCCCGGAACAGTATTATGAAGGGGCAGTGGCACTTGGAGCTACTCACGAACGCTCTATTTTCAGAGTTGTCATCCCGGCAGCAAAATCTGGAGTGATCGCAGCACTGGTTCTTGGAATCGGCCGTGCAATCGGAGAAACGATGGCAGTTATCATGGTTGCAGGAAACCAGGCAAGAATGCCGGAAGGCATTTTCCGCGGTGTACGTACACTGACAGCCAATATCGTAATTGAGATGGGATATGCAGCAGGACTGCACAGAGAAGCGCTGATCGCAACAGGCGTTGTGTTGTTCGTATTTATTCTGATATTGAATTTCAGCGTAACACTTTTGAAGAGGAGGAGTGAACATGAGTAGACAGGGAGGTTCTGTAAAAGAAAAACTGAAAAGCTACAAACGGACACCAGGCTCTTTCATCGTAATGCTTTTAGTTTTGCTTGCAGCAATTATTACATTTGCAGCGTTACTTTTTCTGATTGCCTATATTCTGGTCAATGGAGTACCGTATCTGAAACCGTCACTGTTTTCATTTACCTATACTTCTGACAATGCATCACTTATGCCGGCGCTTATCAACACATTGATCATGACAGCGTTATCACTTCTGATCGCAGTTCCGCTTGGTATATTTTCGGCAATCTACCTTGTGGAATATGCAAAACGTGGAAATAAATTCGTAGAGATCATCAGACTGACGACGGAGACGTTACAGGGAATCCCGTCTATCGTATATGGCCTGTTTGGTATGTTGTTCTTCGTAACATTCTGCCACTGGGGATTCTCCATTCTCGCAGGAGCATTTACATTGTCAATTATGGTATTGCCACTGATCATGCGTAGTACAGAGGAAGCATTGAAATCTGTGCCGGATTCTTACAGAGAAGGAAGTTTTGGACTGGGAGCCGGAAAACTTAGAACGGTATTTCGGATTGTTCTTCCGTCGGCAGTGCCTGGAATCCTTGCAGGTGTAATCCTTGCGGTCGGACGTATCGTCGGAGAGACGGCGGCGCTTATTTATACGGCAGGAACACTGGCAAAGATGCCAAAGAATGTAATGAGTTCCGGACGAACACTTGCAGTTCATATGTATAATCTGGCAAGTGAAGGACTTTATATGGATCAGGCATATGCAACCGCTGTTATTCTGCTTGCCCTTGTAGTTGTCATTAACACACTGTCAGGAATTGCAGCGAAGAAACTTACAAAATCGTAAGAACAGACAGATTTAGGAAAATGAAAGAGGAACAGTCATGAGTAAAATTAGTATTAGTAATATGAATCTTTATTATGGCGATTTCCATGCGTTAAAAGATGTGAATCTGGAAATTGAGCCAAATAAAATCACAGCATTTATCGGACCGTCCGGTTGTGGTAAATCAACACTTTTAAAATCTATCAACCGGATGAATGATCTGGTAGAAGGCTGCCGGATCGAAGGCGATTTAAGACTGGACGGCAAAGATATTTATAAAGATATTGATGTAAACCTGCTTCGTAAACGTGTCGGTATGGTATTCCAGAAACCGAATCCGTTTCCGATGAGTATCTATGACAACATTGCATTCGGACCGCGAACACATGGAATCCATTCCAAAGCAAAATTGGATGATATTGTGGAAAAATCACTCCGCAGTGCGGCCATTTGGGATGAATGTAAAGATCGTCTGAAAAAGAGTGCGCTTGGAATGTCCGGCGGACAGCAGCAGAGACTTTGTATTGCCCGCGCGCTGGCAGTACAGCCGGAAGTACTTCTGATGGATGAGCCGACATCCGCACTGGATCCGATTTCAACATCGAAGATCGAAGACCTTGCGATGGAACTGAAAAAAGATTATACTATTGTCATGGTAACACACAATATGCAGCAGGCTGTGCGTGTATCAGATAATACTGCCTTTTTCCTGTTAGGAGAAGTGATTGAATACAATGAAACAGAGAAATTGTTCTCGATTCCATCAGATAAGAGAACAGAAGATTATATTACAGGGAGGTTTGGTTAAGATATGCGTAATAAGTTTGATATGCAGTTGGATTTATTAAATGAGCAGCTCACACATATGGGTGAATTATGTGAAGTGGCAATCAACAGAGGAACAGAGGCACTGAAAAAAGGAGATTTAAAACAGGCAGCAGAAGTCATTCGTGCGGATGAAGAGATTGATCAGATGGAAAAAGATATTGAGAGACTGTGCCTGAAACTTCTTTTGCAGCAACAGCCGGTGGCAAGAGATTTAAGGCAGATTTCTGCGGCTCTTAAGATGATCACCGACATGGAACGAATCGGTGACCAGGCATCAGATATTGCGGAAATCATTATTTCTGAGAATAAGTCAGAAGCAACAGATATCCAGACGATCGGTCAGATGTCAGAATCCGTTGCAAAGATGGTGCGTGACAGTGTGAATGCCTATGTAGAAAAAGATCTGGAGCTTTCCAGACAGGTAATGGAAGCGGATGATGCAGTGGATCGTCTGTTTGAGGAAAATAAGCAGGAGCTGATCAATTTTATTTCTGATAATAAAGGTGTGCAAGGCAAGAAGGCAATCGATCTTATCATGGTTGCTAAATATCTGGAACGAATCGGCGATCATGCGACAAATATTGCAGAGTGGGTAGAATTTTCAATTACCGGAATCCATAAGGACAGCCAGGTATAACCCCACGGAAAACGAGGAGAAGACGATGATATTTTGTGTGGAAGATGACAGCAACATTCGGGAATTAGTAGTATATACGCTGGAGACAACAGGATTTCAGGCAAGAGGTTTTGAAGAGGGAAAAAGCTTTCTTGAAGCGCTTGCACTGGAGACACCGGATCTGATATTAATGGACATTATGCTTCCGGGAGAGGACGGTATTTCGCTGTTAAAACGCTTGAAAAACTCTTCCAAAACAAGAGATATACCGGTAATTATGGTCACTGCGAAAGGTGCAGAGTACGACAAAGTAAAAGGGTTGGATCTTGGAGCAGATGATTATGTGACGAAACCATTTGGCATGATGGAGCTGGTATCCCGTATCAAGGCAGTGCTGAGAAGAAGTGGTGCGGCAAAGAAGAAAGCAGAAGATATCATTGTGTCCGGTAGTCTGGAGATTAATACGAAGAAGCACGAAGTGAAAGCGGACGGTGAAGTGGTCGGCCTGACGCTGAAAGAATACGAGCTTCTGAAGAGACTGATGGAGAACCCGAATATTGTTATGACAAGAGATTCTCTGCTGGAAGAGATCTGGGGATATGATTTTGACGGTGAGACGAGAACGGTAGATGTACATATCCGGACATTAAGACAGAAACTGGGAAAGTGTGGCGAACGTGTAGAGACCGTTCGCGGAGTTGGATACCGGATTAGTGAATAGGAGTCAGAGATACTATGAAGTTAAAGAACAAGATACAAAATAGTATGACACTGGTAGTTATGACAACGCTGTTAATCGCGTATGTCATAACTACTTTTGTTGTTTACAGACAGACATTACATCTGATGGAAAATGAGATCCATCAGGAAGCGGATTATATTAAAACGGCAATCGAGAAGACAGGAGAATCCTATTTAAAAGAAATGGATGATGTGCGCCGGACGACAAGAGTAACGTTGATCGCAAGAGATGGGACCGTATTATATGATTCCGGTGAAAATGCGATTGAACGGGAGAATCACAAGAACCGGCCGGAGATAAAAGCGGCGGAAAAAAGCGGTACCGGTCAGGATATCAGAGAATCCAAAACCATGCAGAAAGAAATGTTTTATTATGCAGTGCGCCTGTCCGACGGCAGTGTCTTACGTGTATCTAAATCCATGGACAGTGTATTCCGTACAGCAATGAATATTCTGCCGTTCACGGGATTGATTGCTTTCTGTATGATTGTATTTGCCTATTTTCTGTCGCGCTGGCAGGTAGGAAGACTGATCCATCCAATTAACACGCTGGATCTGGAGACTCCGCTGGATAATGAGATATATGAAGAACTGACACCTCTTTTACAGAGGATTGATCAGCAGAACAAACAGAAAGACCTGGTTGCACAGATGAGAAAAGAATTTTCGGCGAATGTTTCCCATGAGTTAAAGACTCCTTTGACTTCGATTTCCGGTTATGCGGAGATCATGAAGGACGGACTGGTGCGCCCGGAAGACATGAAAGGATTTTCAGAAAGAATTTACCATGAGGCAAAGAGGCTTATCACGCTGGTAGAAGATATCATCAAACTTTCCAGACTGGATGAAGGTGTAGTTGAACTGGAGAAAAAAGAAGTAGATCTCTATGATCTTACAAGAGAGATTTGCAGCCGCCTTGCATCCAATGCTTCTGCAAGACATGTGCATGTAGAGATGACCGGAGAACCGGTTATGTTCAGAGGCGTGCGTCAGGTGCTGGATGAGATGCTTTATAATATTATAGAAAATGCAATCAAATATAATAAAGAAAATGGTTCTGTCAGCGTCTGGGTAGGAACGACGTTACAGGGCAAGAAAGTCATTGTGCAGGATACGGGTATCGGGATTCCGAAGGATGAAGTGGAGCGGATCTTTGAGCGCTTTTACCGTGTAGATAAGAGTCATTCCAAAGAAACCGGCGGAACCGGACTCGGACTTTCCATTGTTAAACATGGTGCACTCATGCATGATATTAAGATCCATGTGGACAGTGAAGTTGGAAAAGGAACGCGCATGGAACTTACATTTGCAGATAAAAAAGAAAGTGCTCAGTAATTATTTAGGAAATCTTAAGAGAATGATAAATAAGTTCTTAAGATTTAATGTGTATGCTTCTGTATGAAATGGAAATAGCTTAAGTAACAAAGAGCTGGAAATTAAAATATACAGGAGGTTGCACCTATGAATAAAATATCGATTATTGTACCGTGTTATAACGAAGATGCGGCTCTTCCGATTTATTATAAAGAAATGTGCAAGATTATGGCTCAGATGAAAGAAGAGGAATTTGAGCTGATCTTTGTAGATGACGGATCTACAGATCATACGCTGGCAGAGATGAAAATACTGCATGAGAAGGATGAACGGTGTCAGTATTTTTCTTTTTCAAGAAATTTCGGAAAAGAAGCGGCAATCTATGCAGGACTTAAAAATGCCACGGGAGAGTATGCGGCAATTATGGATGTGGATCTGCAGGATCCGCCGTCACTGCTGCCAAAGATGTATGAGATTTTACAGACAGAAGATTATGACAGTGTGGCAACGAGGCGTTCTACAAGAAGTGGAGAGCCGAAGATCCGTTCCTTTCTATCTGAAAGCTTTTACAAATTTATTAACCGTATTTCCAAAACAGAGATTGTAAACGGTGCCAGAGACTACCGTCTGATGAAAAGAAATATGGTAGATGCCGTGCTGAAAATGAGCGAATATAACCGGTTTTCCAAGGGAATTTTCGGCTGGGTAGGTTTTCGTACAAAATGGCTGGAATATGAAAATATTGAGCGCTCCGCAGGAGAGACGAAGTGGTCCATGAAGAAATTATTTTTCTATTCCCTGGAAGGAATTACAGGATTTTCCGTAGCTCCATTGTCACTTGCTTCCGTGATCGGTGTAATCTTCTGCGTGGTATCCTTTTTGATGATCATTTTGATCGTTGTGCGGACATGCATCTGGGGAGATCCGGTTTCTGGCTGGCCATCGCTGGCATGTATTATCTTCCTTGTCAGTGGTGTGCAGCTTCTGTGTACCGGAATTGTTGGAGAATATCTGTCCAAGACTTATCTGGAGACAAAGCGCAGACCGATTTTTATCCTGAAAGATTCAAGCGAACCGGATAAGGGGTTAAAGCATGGTACAGTCTAAAGAATATTTAAAAATATGGAAAAACAGGCAGCAGTGGAAACAACTGCTGCCGTATATTTTACTGTCATTATTAAGTGTGGGAGCATGCTGGGTTTTCGCCGGAAGATACGGAATCTTTGGCGCAAAAGTAGACTGGATCAGCCAGCACAGTGTCATACCGGAACTGTTCCGTCAGCAGTTTTACGATACCGGGAATTTCTTCCCGGATTTTACACTGCAGGCAGGCGGCGGGCAGAATATTTATAATTTTGCTTACTATGGTCTGTACAGTCCGGCAATCCTTCTGTCGTATCTGTTTCCGTTTGTAAGCATGAGTGATTACATTATGGCAGTCAGTGTGGGAAGTCTCGCACTTTCTGTAATGCTTTTATATTACTGGCTGAGCCGCAGAGGGTTTAACCGGAAAATCTGTTTTGGAGTCAGCCTGCTTTTTCTGTTAGCAGGTCCGATGATCGTGCAGTCTTACAGCCAGATCATGTTTGTAAATTACATGCCGTGGCTGTTACTGTCCTTTCTTGGCGCAGATCGCTACCTGGACTTTGTAAAAATCATCCGGGAAGAGGCAAAGCTGCATCCGGTGGGGGAAGGTGTCAGAGCACACACTATTTTAATCATTGGTGTCTGGGGGATGATCCTTACCAGCTTTTATTTCAGTATCGGGGGGATGCTGGCGCTTGCAGTATACGGACTGTGCCGATATATAAAGATGGAAGAAAAAGCAGAAGGCGTGGCAAAAGTGACAGTCTGGAGAGATTTCATAAAAGCGGCAGCAGGGTATGTTTTTTCGATGGGAATCTCCGTTTTGTTAAGCGGAATACTGCTTGTGCCGACTGCGTATTCGCTCATGCAGGGAAATCATATCCAGTCCGGCTATACATGGAAAGATCTGTTATTTCCCAAAATGCCGGTAGAAGAGCTGTTCTATCAGTCCTATGGTGTCGGACTTACTACACTCCTTCTTACGGTATTGCTTACCGGGCTGTTTTACCGGAAATGGCAGGAACGGCTGTTGAGCCAGATCAGTCTGGTTCTTCTGGCGATTCCGGCATTTGCATGGGTTTTGAACGGCGGCTTATATATCCGCGGAAAAGTATGGATTCCGTTTCTGCCATTATTCTGCTATATGATTGCCATATACATAAAGAAACAGACGGAGAAACAGGTAAATGTAAAGATAAGTGCCGCAGCATATCTGGTGACATTGCTTTTTGTCTGGCATGCAGATACGAAATATAGTTTTATATTGCTGGCAGAAGGTATCGCATTGCAGGTGTTTTATCTTGCATTCTGTTATTTGGCTGTCTGCCGGAAAAAGAAAGGGCAAGAGCTGTGGCTGCTCGTTCCGTCCGTCTGTTTTCTGGCTGTATTTTTAACTGTCTGTATGCCAAATAAAACCCGCGTTCTGGAACCGGAATTTTATAAAACAGTAACGAACCGTTCATACAGCCGATTGGAACAGAAAATAGAAAAGAAGATGACAAAAGCAAATGGCGATTCTGGAATGTATCGCATTGAAGAGGTCGGAAATTCCAGATTCAAGGCGGCAGATTTAAACCGTATCCGTGGAAGAAAGCAGTATCTGTCATCCATTTATTCTTCAGCGTACAGTACAGAGTATCAGAATTTCAGAAAAGATACTTTCGGAGTGGAACAGCCATTCCGCAATCTGATGATGCAGTCAGTGTCGGAGAATCCTGAGTTCCGTTCCCTGATGGGTGTGCGTTATATCCTTTCAGAGAAAAATGTACCGGGATACCGGAAGATCATGCAGGATGGGAAAGTGGCAGTTTATGAAAATAAAGAGGTACTCCCGATGGCATATGTAACAGATCAGACGATTTCAGACAGTGAATATGACAGTCTTAAGTATCCATATAATCAGACGGTATTTGAGAAAGCTGTCGTCGTGCAGGGTAAGGAAGCACAGGCTGTACAAAGTATAAAATCAGAAGGCAGTAAAGACAGACAAATACACAATGTGACTGCACAGAGTGTAAAAGCAGGAACGAAAGAAGTTCAGAATGTGACAACTGGAGATAAGAAAAAAGACGATATAGAGAAGCTTAATATATCTGGCAGCTTCTGGAAGATCCGCACCAGAAAGCAGACGCAGAAGGAGATAACTTTTGGACGGAAAGCAAAAGAGGGAGAAGTTCTTTACGTCCGCTTCCAGGTGAAGAATCACCGCTGCGGTAAAGATGTCGCTGTGTGGCTTAACGGTGTGCGCAATAAACTGACGGCAAAGACGCATATTTATTATAATGGAAATACAATGTTCACATATGCCGTTGCGCTGAACAAAGGAGAAGAAAAAGCGAAACTTCTTCTGGACAGCGGAGATTATGATGTGAAAAATGTAGAAGCATATATGGGACAGACAGAGCAGACATTTTCTTATCATACATTCCAGACGGACTGGAAACGTACAAAGGGTAACCGGATCGAAGGAACAGTAAAAGGAATGGCAGATGGATATTTTGTTACGTCTGTTCCATATGATAAAGGCTTTACTGTTAAAGTAGACGGTCATACTGTGAAGACAGAGAAGGTAAACAAAGCGTTTTTAGGATTTCGCATTGGAGCAGGAACGCATCGTGTAAAAATAACGTATCACTCACCCGGAAAACGGGCAGGCATGCTTGTTTCGGTTGTCGGAATTTTCCTTTTTGCCGGGTGGATGGCTTTAATTTCTTTACAAATAAAAAGGATATCGGTATAATACCCTTACGTGGTCAGAAGACCTGGAAAAAAGGAGAATAAATCATGAGTGAAAACGTATTAGCCGTAGTGGCAGGAAAAGAACTTACAGAAGCACAGTTTGAAGCGTATTTAAAGAGTGTTCCGAGAGAGCAGCAGATGTATGCACAGAATCCACAGTACAGAGAACAGTACAAAGAACAGTTTATCGATCTGTATCTGTTTGCACAGCTTGGAAAAGATGAGAAGATGGATGAAACTGACGAGTTCAAAGAGATCATGGAAGGAGCAAGAAGAGACATTCTGGCACAGCTTTCCATGAGAGATATGTTAAAAGATATTACAGTAACAGAAGAAGAGCAGAAGGCTTTCTATGAGGAAAATAAAGCACAGTTTGGCAAAGGTGCAACAGTAAGCGCAAAACACATTCTGACAGATTCTGAAGAAAAATGCCAGACAATCTTGAAGAATATCGAAGCAGGTGAAAAGACATTTGAGGATGCAGCAAGAGAATTTTCTACCTGCCCGTCCGGAGCAAAAGGCGGAGACCTTGGCGAATTTGGAAAAGGTCAGATGGTAAAAGAATTTGAAGATGCAGCATTTGATGCAGAGATCGGCAAGGTAGTCGGACCGGTAAAGACACAGTTCGGATATCACCTGATCAAAGTTGAAAAGAAAAATGAGCCAAAGACAGCAGAATTCGAAGAAGTAAAAGGTCAGATTTATCAGCAGTTATTAGGCAAAAAACAGAACGATGCTTATGAAGCGAAAGTAAAAGAATTAAAAGATAAATATTTAAAATAGTTTTTACGTTTTGAAAAAGAACCGTTTACTTTTCCCTGTTATCCTTATATAGTTAGAGGAGAAAGTGAAACAGGAGGATCAAAGGTATGCCAGCATTATATGCACACGACCGTTTCGGAGAGAAAGTATCGGAAAAATCAGACGGAGAATTAAAAAATATCATATTCAAATATTATAATCAGTATGAAGTCGGCCTGCAGGGACCGGATATCTTATTTTTCTACCGCCCATATCACGGGAATGATGTAGCAAAATACGGAAGCCACCTGCATGCCGTTTCTGCTTTACCATTCTTTGAGCATGCAGTGAAAGTTGTAAACCATTATGGAAGAGACAGCGCGCAGTATGCTTATCTTCTGGGATTTATCTGTCATTATACACTGGACAGTGAATGTCACCCTTATGTCAGCGAGATGATGGAGAAGGAACACGTTTCCCATCTTGCGATAGAATCCGAATTTGAGAAATATTTACTAAAAAAAGACAAACAGCATCCACTGGCTTACCGCCTGGACCGGCTGATCACTGCAGACAGAGAAACTGCGCTGGCGATCGCACCATTTTATGAAAATATTTCGCCAAAGACAGTGAAAGAGTCTTTGCAGTGGCTGAAACTTGTCAAACGTTTCCTGCGCGCGCCCGGAGCGTTGAAAAGAGGATTTCTGAATCTGTTATTTACAGTTGTGCCGGGATTTGGATTCTGCAAAGATCTGATGCACCAGAAACAGGATAATTCAAACTGCACAGAGAGCAATTACGGACTTTACAAACGGTTCCGGAGAGCAGAAGATGTTGCAGTACGGCTGATGGAAAGTTTTGATGAAAGCCTGAAATACGGACAGGATCTGGAACAGCGTTTTAACCGTACATTTGAGTAAGAAAATAAAAAATGTGGATAAACAGGGACAAAAAGACGAAGACAGTGGAAAAGAGGACAGACATGGAGAATAAGAAACTGACAAAACTGGAAAAATACTGGATTATGTATGATGTGGGGAACTCGGCATTTGTAATGCTGATCGCGACGATCATACCGATCTATTTTAACTATCTGGCAAAATCTGCCGGAATATCGGAAGTCAATTATCTGGCATACTGGGGATATGCGGCATCCGTATCTACTGTGATTGTGGCGGTGATCGGACCGGTCCTTGGATCCATTGCAGATATGCAGAATTACAAAAAGCCATTATTTACCATCAGCATGATGGTCGGAGTGATCGGCTGTGCGGCAATGTCATTTCCAACATCATGGGTGGTATTTCTTGCTGTATTTGTGATCGCAAAAGTTGGTTACAATGCCAGCCTGATTTTCTATGATTCCATGCTGGTAGATATAACAAGCACAGACCGGATGGACGAAGTGTCCTCCCAGGGGTATGCGTGGGGATATATCGGAAGCTGTATTCCGTTTATCCTGTCGCTTGTTCTCGTGTTAATGTATGAGAAGATTGGAATCACGATGCATATGGCGATGACAGGCGCATTTATCTTAAATGCAGTCTGGTGGGCAGTCGTAACGATTCCGCTACTTCGAAATTACAGACAGAAAAATTATGTGGCCGTGCCGTCTCATTCGGTAAAAAACAGCTTTAAACGCCTCGGACAAACATTTATGGATGTGCACAAAGAGAAGAAGATTTTCTGGTATCTTCTGGCATTTTTCTTCTTTATTGACGGTGTATATACAATTATTGAGATGGCAACAGCTTACGGAAGTGCGCTTGGACTGGACTCTACAGGACTTCTGTTGGCACTTCTTGTGACGCAGATTGTAGCGTTCCCGTGTGCGCTGATCTGTGCAAAATTATCCGGAAAATATCCGACAGAGCGGCTGATCGGAGTATGTATTGTGGCATATATCGGAATCGCATTATTTGCGATCCAGCTGGATAAACAGTGGGAATTCTGGACACTTGCTGTACTGGTCGGTATGTTCCAGGGAGCGATTCAGGCACTGGCGCGGTCGTATTTTGCGAAGATCATTCCGGCAGAAAAATCCGGGGAATATTTTGGAATTTATGACATATGCGGAAAAGGAGCATCCTTTATGGGCACAACGCTTGTCGGAATAGTGGCGCAGGTGACCGGCGTGGCAAACGCAGGCGTGGCGGTGATAGCAGTTTTGTTCGTTATTGGATACATTTTATTTAAGAAAGCGGTAAGAGCATAAGAGATGAAAGGGCAGAAGAAAAGCCGGTATGCGAGGTTTGTGTTCGCATACCGGCTTTTCTTCTGTATTGTCATAGTATCTGGAGAAAGCTGCCAATGGCAGCTGCCTTTGCTATGTCTTGCAACGTACATTTCAACAGGGTTTACAAATATCCGCCGTCCAGGCCGATGATCTGTCCGGTTAGATAAATCGGTGAATTGACAAGATTTACCGTTGCCTGGGCAACTTCTTCCGGTGTGGCAAATCTGCCGGCTGGAATTTCTTCTTCTAATTCTCTGCGCTCTTCCTTATTAAGCCATTGATTCATAACGGTATCTATGACACCGCATGCAATGGCATTTACCGGGATCTGGCTTGGCGCAAGTTCTTTTGCAAGTGCGCGCGTCAGTCCGTTGACACCTGATTTGGCAGCAGAATAAGCAACTTCACAGGATGCACCGGATACGCCCCACATGGAAGAAATGTTAATGATATGTCCGGATTTTCTGGATACCATTTTCGGGATGGCTTCCCGGCAGCAGTAGAAAACAGAAGACAGATCGGTCTGTATCACACGGGTCCATTCGTCATCGGTCATGTCACTTAACAAACCAAGATGGGAAACACCTGCATTGTTGACAAGCACATCAAGGGCATTACATTCGTTGTAAATGCTTTTGAAGATGTTGCGGACATCATTTGGATTGCCAATATTGCCAGGTACGCAGGTTGCGGCACCTGGATATTGTGCTTCTATCTCCTGCTGTACTTCCCGGAGTTGTTTTACAGATGAGTTACAATTTAAAAATACATGGTAGCCACAGTCTGCAAATGCATGTGCGATTGCCCGCCCAATCCCACGGGAAGCGCCTGTGACAAGAATTGTTTTGTTCATAATCGGAATCCTCCTTACGGATATTATTATACTGTCTCGTGATTGATATTTAAAGTTGTAAATGGTATCATGAAAGAAGAAATTCATACGGAGGAAACCAGCATGATAGACAAAGCAAGAGAATTTGCAACGAAGGCGCATGACGGACAATTTCGAAAAGGAACGAAAAGACCGTATATCGTCCACCCGATAGAAGTCGGGGATATTGTTTCAACGATGACGACGGATGAAGAAGTTATAAGCGCGGCTATTCTGCATGACACGATAGAAGACTGTGAGGGCGTGACAGAAAGGATGCTGGCCGAGCTTTTTTCAGAGAGAGTGGCAGGAATGGTTGCACAGGAGAGCGAAGACAAGTCCAGAACATGGATGGAGCGCAAAAGCGCTACGATCGAGCACCTGCGTACAGCGCCGCAAGAAGTGCAGATGATCGCACTGGCAGACAAGCTGTCCAATATGCGGGATATTGACCGTGATTATCCGATTGCCGGAGAGAAGCTTTGGGAACGCTTCCGCATGAAAGACAAAGAGATCATCGGCTGGTATTATAAAGGAGTAAGAGATTCTCTGAGAGAAGCATTTGACGGTGTAGAGGTGTATGAAGAGTACTGCCGTCTTGTGACAAAGAATTTTGAATAAATCTTAGAAAATGAATAGCTTTTTTGATTGAATTTTGTAACGTGATAAAGTAATATAGTGTATGATGTCAGGGGTAAAAGTATGAAACCACGATATACCAACGTCGGACAGAATTGTGGAAGTACGGAATAATGCGTATGGCATCTTAAAAGAAAGGCAGAGAATATGGCTGAGATTCGCCAAAGGATTGTATTTCATGGAAGAGTACAAGGAGTAGGCTTCCGTTATACCGCCAAATATCTGGCACAGTCACTTGGACTGACCGGTTGGGTAGAAAATGAATTTGACGGTACGGTTGTAATGGAGATTCAGGGCAGAGAGCCGATGATCCATAAGCTCCAGGAAGGACTGAACCGCAATAGCTTCATAGAGATTGAATGGATCGACACGGAAAATATACCGGTGGAACCGGAAAGCTGTTTTTATGTACGGTGATGGATGCAGTTCGGAATAGAAAAAGAACATTAAAAGATATAAGTTGGAGTGTTTAAGATGGAAAAGATAAAAAAAGAGAGCATAAAAAACAGAATTGTAACGGCTGCGTGGCAGTTGTTTTACGAAAAGGGATACAATGGAACGACAGTAGACGATATTATTGAATTATCTGGAACATCAAAAGGTTCTTTTTACTATTATTTTAATACAAAGGATGAGCTGTTGAACACATTGTCTATGATCCTGGATGATTTCTATGAAGAACTGGAAGTAAAGATGGATGCCAATATGAACAGTTTTTATAAGTTGTTATATATAAATTATGAAGCACATTCTATGATTGAAGAGAAGATCAGTATTGATCTGCTGGCATCTTTGTATTCGACACAGCTTGTGGCTCAGGGAGAAAGACATTTGCTGGATCAGAACCGAAGTTATTATAAACTGGTAACGAAGATTGTGGATGAAGGGCAGAAGAAAGGACAGATCCGCAGTGATATGCCGATAAGTGAGATTACCCAGTATTATGCGATGTGTGAGCGTGCACTTGTATCCGACTGGTGTCTGAACAAAGGAGTATACTCGCTGGGTGAATACAGCAAAGAATGTATGCCGATTATGCTGGAACACTTTAAGGCATAAGCAGATTTTGGCGGATAGCTATACAGCAAAAGGGAGAAGAAATTATTCTGGAAAAATAAAATAAAAAAATTTCTTTCAAAAATATCTGCGATATCAAAGGGTGAAGGAGGAAAAACATGAAAAAGAAGATTGTAAGTGTCTTATTGTGTACGGCGATGGTTGCAGGGATGCTGGCAGGCTGCGGCGGAGGAAAAGCGAAGGAAGATACGTCCGCTTCAAAGGACGGCAGCGGCAAGCCATACGCAGGAGAAAAGCTGACGGTTCTGTATATGTCAAGTGTATATGCAGATGCAGCCAAGTCCATGGTGGATGAATTCGAAGAGCAGACGGGTGCAACGGTAGAGGTGGTTGACTTCCCTTATACCACTCTGCATGAAAAGGCGCTGCTGGATCTGACCAGCGGAACAGGCTCATACGATGTGATCGATGTTGCCAGCCAGTGGGACGGAGAATTTGCACCATACCTGACGGAACTCACTGATTTTATAGAAAAAGATAACTACGATATGGATGAATTTATCGAAAAGGTTCTGGAGAACTCCGGTAGCTGGCAGGGTAAAATCACAGGAATTCCAAACGCAAGCACTCCACAGCTTTTTGCTTACAGGACAGATCTGATGCCGGACGGCATCCCGGATACATGGGAGAAGTACAGAGAAGCTGCAAAGGCACAGACCAAACCGGATGAGGGCGTATATGGTATTTCCGTATCTGCTACGACCGGCCAGCTTGGCGGTGTGTTTGACTATGTGCTCTGGTCCATGGGCGGATCCTGGGCGGATGAGGACTGGAACGTAACCATTGACTCACCCGAGACAAGAGAGGCGCTGGAACATCTGAAAGAGATTCAGAACTATGCGGATCCAGCTATCTTATCCTGGGGAACAGAAGAGTCAATCAAGGCATTCCTGGATGGCAAAGCAGCTGTGTGCGAGACATGGCCCACCTTGGGACTTGTACAGGCAGCTGATGATGAGTCACAGTCCAAAGTAGTTGGAAAATGGGCGCTGGGAACCATTCCTTATGACAAGACCGGAACCACTCTGCTGAGTGCATGGGATTTATCTATACCTGCAAGCTCCAAGAATCAGGAACTTGCCTGGGAGTGGGTCAAGATGTACACGAGTGCTGAAAAGCAGAATCAATTCTATGAAGACTATGGCATCCTGTCACCGAGAAAAGCATTCTGGGAGCAGGACGGCATCAAAGGCACCTATATGGATACTGTAAGAGAAGCTCTGGATACAGCAAACCTGTGGTGGAGAATTCCGGCTTCAACAGAAGTAGATACCATGCTCAACACCGTTGTCAGCGAATATATGTCAGATCAGATAGATCTTGAAACGGCTGTCAGCAAAATGAAAAAAGGTATAGAAGATGCATTGAAGAATGCACCGCCTGAAGAAGGTACAAAGAACTATAATCTGTAATTACTATAAAATTGCGGAATAGATTACCTGCGGATTTATAACCTGCAGGTAATCTTCTTTCAAGAAAGGACTGAAAATAAAGCATGGCTAAGATGAAAAGAACGAAAAGTGCCGCTCCTGTGATCCGAAAGAGCAGAGGCGATAAGTTTGCATCATGGATGTTCCTGGTTCCTACCATGATTTTTCTGGGGATTACTGCGCTGCTTCCCCTGCTGTATTCCCTGTATCTAAGTTTTTTCAGGTTGAAACTGAACCTGCCGAATGCGGTGCCGGAATTTATCGGATTCGGCAATTATATCAAGATGTTCAGTGACCCCACATTGCTTACAAGTACTGGAAATACTCTGCTGTTCGCAGTTGTATCGGTGGCACTGGAGGTAGTGATCGGTCTGTTTCTGGCCATGGCTCTCTGTTCCGACAAGATGTGGGCAAGGATCTGTACCTCTATTTTCCTGATCCCCATGATTATGGCTCCGGTGGCTGTCGGTACACTGTGGCGTATGATGCTGGATTCCTCCACCGGGATTATTAACTACTTCCTGAGCTTCCTTGGGATTCCCAGTATTACCTGGCTGAGCACTCCAAATACGGCCATGCTCTCTGTAATACTGGTGAATGTATGGCAGTTGGTTCCCTGGGTAACGATTATCTGTGCAGCCGGACTGAAAGCGCTGCCGTCAGACTGTCTGGAGGCTGCTTCTGTAGACGGCGCGACCAACGGCCAGATTTTCAGAAAGATTGTTCTGCCGATGATGAGTCCGGTACTGACTGTTGTCGTAATGCTCAGGTTCGTAGACGCATTCAAAGTATTTGATACGGTTTATGTTATGACAAACGGAGGCCCCGGCAGTGCAACAGAGATGCTGCCGAACTACATATACAAACAGGGGCTCAAATTCTTTGATGCAGGATACTCCGCATCTCTTGCCATCATTTTTGTAGTTGTGATGACAGTGGTAACGATGGGATTCCTGAGGTTGAGAGACAGAATGGAGGAGAACTTGTGATGAATAGAAAAAAACACAGAAAGCTGCCAACCATTGACAATATTATCGGAAATTTTGCCGGAAAGCCGGTTCGGGTAGTTTTGATTGTCGTCAGCATGATACTGATCCTCTTTCCATTATACTGGCTTCTGACCAGTTCATTTAAAGTGAAGGCAGACTATCTGGCCAGCCCTCCCGTACTGATTCCTAATCAGCTGACCATGGAGAGCTATGAGAGTGTCTTTGGAAAAGACCAGCTTGCAATGCACTTTTTAAATACATTTGTTGTTGCGGCAGTATCCACAGTTATATCCGTGCTTCTTGGAAGTATGGCTGCATACTCTGTCGCGCGCGGGTCAATCGGTAAAAAGGCGAGGAAGTATTTTGGTCTGTGGTTTATGATCCAGAAAATGTATCCCGCCATTGCGACGGCGATACCGGTGTATCTGGTAATGAGAACTCTGCATCTGATTGATACGAAGACGGCTCTGATTATTATGAACACAAGCTTCAACCTGCCCCTTGTCATCTGGCTGATGATGGGATTTTTTGAACAGCTTCCCAATGAATTGGAGGAATCGGCCATGCTGGACGGGTGTGGATTCACAAAACGATTTTTCTATATCATTTTTCCGATTACGAAACCAGGTATCATTGCTTCTGGGATCCTGGCATTTATTGGGGCATGGAATGAATTTTTATTTGCCGTAATCCTGAGTGTAAATAAATCCAAGACACTGCCGGTAGTCATTGCCGGTTTTATCACGGACCGCGGACTGGAATGGGGGCCAATGGCGGTTACAGCTGTAATCACGCTGGTACCAGTACTGCTGATCGTATGGGCGGCACAAAAGAATTTCGTGCAGGGCCTTGCAATGGGAGCGGTAAAAGGATAACGAGATTGGAAAGGCGGAACCATGAGGAAAAGAATTGTTTGTTTCGGAGATTCGAATACCTGGGGATATGATGCAGTGTCGGATGGAAGGTTTCCGGATGAGATCCGATGGACCGGCCGGCTCCGGGAACTGCTGGGAGAGGAATATACGGTAATAGAAGAAGGACTCTGCGGAAGGACTGCAGTATTTGATGATCCGCTCAATGAGGGAATGAATGGACTGGCTTATCTAAATCCGTGCCTGATGTCCCATTCTCCCATAGATTATTTGATAATTATGCTGGGGACAAATGACTGTAAGGAGCGTTTTTCAGCGACACCAAAGAATATTGCAGACGGGATGAAGCGTCTTATAATGAAAGCAAAACATACGGATGCGTGGCGTGAAAATCAGCAGATCCTCCTGCTGGCTCCCGGGCCGATCGAAAAGGCTTGTGAGACTTCACCTGTGGCGGGGGAGATGGGAATATGCAGTGAAAAGTCGGAGAAGCTGGCGGCGGAATATAAAATCTGCGCAGAATTATGCGGATGTGATTTTATAGATACTGCGGATATCGTCACGATGAATCAGATTGATTACATGCATCTTGACGCCCAAAGCCATAGCAGACTGGCTGAAATGCTGGCGAAATTTATCAGAGAGAAGGTGTGACATTGAATAAGGGAATCGAACAAATGAAGGGAAGGCTGATCGTTTCGTGTCAGGCTCTTCCTGAAGAACCGCTGCACTCCTCCTATATTATGGGCAGGATGGCCGCGGCGGCGAAAGAAGGCGGCGCAGCAGGAATCAGGGCGAATACGAAGGAAGATATCACGGAGATAAAAAAGAATGTTGACCTGCCGATCATAGGAATCGTGAAGAGAGACTATGCGGACAGCGAAGTGTATATTACGCCTACGATGCGTGAGATCGAAGAATTGATGGCAGTGGGGCCCGAGATTATAGCCCTGGACGCGACAAGTTCGCTGAGGCCGCAGGGGAAGACTCTGGAGGAATTCTATCAGGAAGTACGCAGTGCCTATCCAAGCCAGCTGCTGATGGCAGACTGTTCCACGGTGGAGGAAGCACTGCATGCGGACCGGATGGGATTTGACTTTATCGGTACAACCCTGGTAGGATATACAAAGCAGAGCCGGGGCCTGAAGATCGAGTCTGATGACTTTGCGATTATCAAAGAGATTATGCGCAGTGTTTCCCACGAGGTTATAGCGGAAGGGAATATCAATACGCCGGAAAAAGTGCGCAGAGTGATGGATCTGGGGGTTTACAGTGTGGTAGTAGGCAGCGCCATTACCAGGCCGCAGATTATTACAAAGCAGTTCGTGGAAGCATTAAAAAATAGGCAGGTATAGGGTTCAGTTATATTAGAAACGCTGTACTGGTACTGCGGGGTGAGAGCATGAGATACTACATAAGCATTGATATAGGCGGTACATCTATCAAATATGGTCTGCTGGATGAAGAAGGCAGAATATTGGAAAAGAGCAGCATAGATACGGAAGCTCACCGGGGCGCGGCTGCAATATTGGAGAAGGCAGGGCGGATCATCGATCTGTACCGGGAGAAACAGGAGATATCCGGTATCTGCATCTCCACAGCGGGTATGGTGGACTGTGAAAAAGGAGAGATCTTTTATTCGGGAGAGCTCATCCCCCATTACACAGGAACACCGTTTAAAAAGGTGCTCGAAGAAACATACGGCATCCCCTGCGAGGTTGAGAACGATGTGAACTGTGCGGGGCTGGCGGAGTATAAGAACGGAGCGGCCTCCGGCAGTCGGGTGGCAGTCTGCCTGACACTGGGAACAGGCATAGGCGGATGTATTCTGATTGACGGGAAGGTCTTCCATGGGTTCAGCAGCAGTGCCTGCGAGATTGGATATATGAACATGTACGGCAGTGATTTCCAGACGCTGGGAGCCAGCAGCATACTGAGCAAAAATGTAGCAGAGAAAAAACAGGAGGATCCGAAAGTCTGGCCGGGAATCCGCATTTTTGAAGAGGCCGGTCGCGGGGATGCGGTCTGTATAGCCTCAATTGAACATATGGCCGAGATTCTCGGGGAAGGGATAGCCAATATCTGTTATGTAATGAATCCTGAGGTCGTGGTTCTGGGCGGCGGCATTGCGGCCCAGGAAGCGTATCTGAAACCATTGGTTACGAATCAGCTCCGGAGGTTTTTAAAACCAGTTATCTTTGAAAAAACCAGGTTGGAATTCGCAAAACAGCGCAATGACGCGGGGATGCTGGGCGCTTTTTATCACTTTCAAATGCGGCGGCAGGAATGCAGTTAAGCCCTGCTGGGCTGCTGAGTCTTTGCCTTACGGCGGCTGTATATTCTGGTCAAGGTTTATAAAAGCGATACCGTTATACTGTCAAAATGTTCATGATGATCATGCTTGACAATCGGTCAGCAGTTTGTTAGTATAAGGGTAATCTAAAAGACTGGGTTGTTACTTAAAGAAGGCAAAACCAGATTTTCGGAGGATAAGGGCTACCTTTATACTCTGAAAATCTGGTTTTTTTATCGAAGTAGGAAGGTGTTCAGCACTTTTCTATTCGATAAAAAGCCCTCCCGGCGGGATGTGCACTGCAGCGTAAGGAGCAGAAACCGCTGTGCGGCCGCAGCAGGTGCGGGTTTTGCAAGCGAAACTCTAATTTTTGAGTTCCTGCTTGTGCAGGAAGCAGGCAGCGGTATATAATAGAACCGGAATCAAATAAGTGATAGTGGAGGAAAAAAACTATGAGAATTATCGAAGCAAAAGATTATGCCGATATGAGCAGAAAGGCAGCCGGTATCATTGCCGCACAGGTTGTTCTGAAGCCAGAATGCGTACTGGGGCTGGCAACAGGATCTACACCGATCGGCGCATATGACCGTCTGGTGGAGATGTACGAGGCAGGAGACCTGGATTTTTCAGGAGTATCCACGGCGAACCTGGATGAATATAAAGGACTTGACAGAGAAAATGACCAGAGCTATTACTATTTCATGCATAAACATCTGTTTGACCGTATCAATATTGATCCGGCGCGCACCAATGTACCGAACGGCATGGAACCAGACTCCGGCAAAGAATGCAGAAGATATGAAGAACTGATTGAATCATTGGGCGGGGTGGATTTACAGCTTCTCGGCCTTGGGCACAACGGGCACATCGGGTTCAATGAACCGGCGGAAGTGTTTGACAAAGAGACCCACTGTGTGGATCTGACAGAAAGCACAATCGAAGCAAATAAACGTTTCTTCGCATCTGTGGATGATGTGCCGAGACAGGCGTATACTATGGGTATCGGGACCATTATGCGCGCCAGAAAGATTCTGGTAGTAGCAAGCGGAGAGGATAAGGCAGAGATTGTGGCAAAGGCATTCTACGGCGATGTAACACCTGCAGTTCCGGCATCCATTCTGCAGATGCATCCCGATGTTACGGTTGTTGCAGACGCAGCAGCATTATCTAAGATCCCAAGATAGCTTACAATGCCGGCAGCAGGCCGGCGCTGCAGACGCAGTATCTGGAAGTACAGCGGCCGGGCATTGCAGGCGGGGAAGAAAGAAGGTAAATATGATTATTAAAAATGTTCATGTTTTCGGAGAAGATCAGACATTCACTCCGGGCGAGGTCGTAATAAACGGTGATAGGTTCGCTGCTCCTGGAGAAGGAGGAAGTGAAGTGATCGACGGAGAGGGCTGTTTTGCAATCCCGGGACTCGTGGATATTCATTTTCACGGCTGTGTGGGAGACGACTTCTGCGATGCCAGCGTGGATGCAATAAGGCATATGGCTGAATATGAGGCGTCCATCGGTGTCACTTCAATCTGTCCTGCGACAATGACCCTGGCCGAGGAAGAGCTTCATAAGATCATGAAGACAGCGGCCTCCTACGAAGGCGGAAGCGGTGCGAAGCTGGTGGGCATCAACATGGAAGGGCCGTTTATCAGCGAGAAGAAAAAAGGGGCCCAGGCAGCAGAGCATATCCGTAACTGTGATAAGGCATTGTTTGATCAGCTTCAGAAAGAGTCCGGCGGACTGATTAAGCTGGTAGACATTGCGCCGGAAAATGACGGGGCAATGGAGTTTATAGAGAAGGTAAAGGATGAAGTGGTCGTATCGATTGCGCATACCACAGCGGATTATGATACTGCGGCCGAGGCTTTGGAAAAGGGCGCAAGCCATGTTACACATCTCTACAATGCGATGCCGCCTCTCAACCACCGTGATCCGGGAGTTATTGGTGCGGCCAGGGATGACGGGGACTGTCATGTGGAACTGATCTGTGACGGGGTTCATATCCATCCTTCTGTAGTGCGTGCCACATTTGCCATGTTCGGCGCGGAGCGGGTCATTCTAATCAGTGACAGTATGCGGGCAACAGGGCTTACGGATGGAGAGTACACCCTGGGCGGTCAGGACGTATATGTAAAAGGACCGAAAGCAACCCTAGCGGACGGCACAATAGCAGGTTCGGCTACGGATCTGATGGGCTGCCTGAAAGTGGCAGTGCAGCAGATGGAGATTCCGTTGGAGGATGCGGTTGCATGTGCAACCATGAACCCGGCAAAGGAAATCGGCATCTATAATACATGCGGCAGTATTACACCAGGAAAAGCGGCGGATTTAGTTCTTTTAGACCAGGATCTGAATGTAAAAGCTGTTTATGTAAATGGGAGAAAACAAGCATGAATTTTATCCGAAAGCATCAGAAGGCGGTCTTTATTGCAGGGTTAGCGATTATATTTCTCGTGATTCTGGCTTACTGGCAGCGGCAGATTACACTTTCTAATGCCACGGCGACAAAGCTGAAGGATGAGCCGCGTAATAGCGGAGAAGTGGTATCTACGTTCTATTATGACCAGCTGACGGCAAAAGAAGCGGCGGTATATGATCTGATGAGAGAAAAGCTCGACCGCATGGAGGGCGGAGTGGTGACATTTCCGGAGGCCATGAGCGGGCCGGAATACCTGCGGGTAACGACGGCGCTGGAAGATGAAGGGTACAATTATTTTTACGGCTTCTATGACATTCCTATGACGGAAGAAGACATCTATGTGAAATATAAAGAATCCGACCTGACGACAGTGAAGGATAAGGTGATTCGTAAGGCCATTCTGTTCTTATCCTGTGCAGAGGGGATTAACCGGGCAGGTGAATACGGGGAAGACGGAAAGGTACAGAATCTGGCGGCGGTTCAGGAAGGCCTGTCGGTGAACTCGGAGGAAAAGGTCTCGGAGATCGTACAGACGCAGAATGAAACAGAGGAAATTCTGGACAGCATTATGAAAGAACTTCCGGCAGACTATGGGGAGAAAAAGACGGTGGATTATTTTTTGTCCTGGCTGGATGAGAATATGTCCTTTGCGTCCGGCATAGAGGAGGAAGCATCCTCTGTCTCTTCGATGGAGGAAGTGTTTGACGGTGTTTACATTTATAACAGCCTCTCGGCAGTTACCAGGAATAAAGCGACTTCGCTGGGGTACGCAAAGATCTTGTCCGAATTATGCGGCAGGGCAGGAATGGAATCACACGTTGTGCTTGGGATGTGGAATAAAAGCCGGAGTATCCAGCAGAGTTATGTATTCTGTGCAGTAGATATGAACGGTCAGACAATCTATGTGGATGCCAGCGGGGCAAAAGGCTCCGATCTGGGAGACCAAAAGTATCTGACGCAGCAGGAAGCCATGAATCATATGAAATTTGTGGAATACTTCATATATGATTGATTTGGTAGATTTGCACGAAAATATTAAAAAAATATAAACATTATAACCAAATTATAAATTACTTCACTGCAAACGGTTGACAACTGTGAATAATTTTGTTATAGTTTAAACATCAAATGAATAGTAATGGATTGTTACTGTTTGGCAGGCAAAACCAGATTTTATGAGCGTCACCGAAGGAATCAAGGGGGATGCCTTAAAGTTTGGCTTTTTTATTATGAGGGAGTTTTTCCCAAAGTTAGAGAAAGGCCAATCGGATGGTTATAGACAAAATAATTAATAACAATATTGTATCTGCATTTGACGAAAAAGGCTTAGAAGTTGTTATCATGGGCCGCGGAATCGGATTCCAGATGAAGCGGGGACAGGAAGTTCCTGCAGAGAAGATAGAGAAGGTTTTCCGTATCAAGAGTCAGAGCATAGCAGAACAGCTCAAGGAATTGCTGGCGAAGATGCCGCTTGAGCAGGTTCAGATCTCGAACGAGATCATTTCCTATGCAAAGAAGACAATGAAGCTGAAGTTAAATCAGAGCATCTATGTTACATTGACAGATCATATCAGTTTTGCAATCAGCCGCTGTAAAAAGGGGATTCATCTTGAGAATGCGTTGCTGTGGGAGATTAAAAGATTTTATCCACAGGAATTTGAACTCGGAAGATATGCGGTAGAACTTGTGAAAAAAAGACTGAATGTAGAGATGCCTGAGGACGAAGCAGGATTTATTGCATTACATTTTGTCAACGCAGAGTATGGGACTGATATTCGGGATGCAGTACGGTTTCCGAATCAGGTGAAAGAGATTCTTGGAATCGTAGCAGATGAACTTGGGATTGAGATGGATGAAGGCTCATTGCATTATGAAAGATTTCTGACACACGTGAAGTTCCTTCTTCAGAGGATTTACCGCAAGGAGTTACTTGAAGAGGAAGAGAACGAGATTACAGAGATGATGCAGAGAAAGTATCCGAGAGAGTATTCTTGCAGCAGAAAAGTTGCAGATTACATAGAAAAGACGGCAGACTGCAAGCTGTCAGGAGAGGAAGTTTTGTATCTGACGCTCCATATTCGCCGTGTTGCGATGGCGGATTCGGAGGACGAATAGAGGGTTGCTTTGAACGGTAACGAAAGAAATGGCTGTATTAGGGAACAGCTACTGTAAAATCGGACTTTAGCGCAAGGCGCTTTTGTCATAGATGGTTCTCTGGTTTGTGGAAGACCCGGAGGATCAGAGTTGATTTTGACCGGAGGACTCATTTGCCGGTTAAAATAAAAAGGGATTAAAAATGAGAGATTATTAAGGAGGGAATTCTATGAAATTCGTACAGAAATTAGGAAAAGCTCTTATGCTTCCTGTTGCTTGTCTTCCGATTTGTGGTATCCTGATGGGATTAGGATACGCAATGTGTCCATCTACTATGCAGGGTGGAGATGTAACTGGTATTGTTCAGCAGATCGGATTTTTCCTTGTAAAAGCTGGTGGTGCCTTGATCGATCATATGGCACTCCTCTTTGCAATCGGTGTTGGTGTTGGTATGTCTGATGACCATGATGGTACAGCAGGTCTTGCTGCACTTGCATCCTGGCTGATGATCACAAACCTTCTTTCTACTGGAGCAGTATCTGTTCTTAGAACACTGGAAGAAGGATCAACAGCATTTATCGCATTCAGCAAAATCGAAAACCCATTTATCGGTATCATCGCCGGTATCATCGGTGCACTTTGCTACAACAGATTCAAATCAACTAAGCTTCCTGACTGGCTGTCATTCTTCAGTGGTAAGCGTTGTGTAGCAATCGTTGCAGGTGTTGTTTCTATTATTGTATCTGCAGTTCTGCTCTTTGTATGGCCGGTACTCTTTGCAGGACTGGTTGCACTTGGAAAAGGAATCGCAGGAATGGGAGCTCTTGGAGCTGGTATCTATGCATTCTTTAACAGATTACTTATCCCGTTCGGTCTGCACCACGCACTGAACAATGTATTCTGGTTTGATACAATCGGACTTGGAGACCTGTCACACTTCTGGAATGGAGAAACATCTGCAGACGTTTCCTGGAGTCTTGGAATGTACATGTCAGGATTCTTCCCATGTATGATGTTTGGTATCCCTGGAGCAGCTCTTGCTATGATTCAGTCTGCAAAGAGCAATAAGAAGAAAGTTGCAATCGGACTTATCGCATCTGCAGCAATTTCCGCATTCGTTTGTGGTGTTACAGAGCCATTCGAGTTCGCATTCATGTTCCTCGCTCCGGCACTTTACGTTGTATACGCATTACTGTATGGTATCTTTACAGTAATCACAGTAGCTCTTGGATTCCGTGCAGGATTCAGCTTCTCAGCAGGACTTACAGACCTTATCTTCTCTGCTTCCCTTCCGGCAGCAGCTAAGACATGGCTTATCATTCCTCTTGGAATCGCAGCTTTCATCGTATTCTACGTTGTATTCCGTTTCGCAATCGTTAAATTCGATCTGAAGACACCAGGTCGTGAAGATGACGATGATGATGAAACAAAAGTTGTTCTTGCAAACGATGACTTCACAACAGTAGCTAAGATCGTTCTTGAGGGTGTTGGTGGAAAAGATAACGTAGAGTCTGTCGACAACTGTATCACAAGACTTCGTCTTGTAATCAAAGATTACACAAAGGTTGATGAGAAGAAGATCAAATCTGCAGGTGTTGCAGGTGTTGTTCGTCCATCTCAGAAAGACGTTCAGGTAATCATTGGAACAAAAGTTCAGTTTGTAGCTGACGAGTTCAAGAAACTTTGCAAATAAGTTTAAATGATAATTAGGTTATCCGGGATAATGATGTGAAAGAATACGGATAACACACACATTAATAATCCCTTTTCAAAAGCGGAAGTGGAATCGGCGAAGAGCCGGGGACACTTCCGTTTTTTATATATTAGGAAAGTTCTTTCCTAATATATAAAAACGCTCCGCTAGGGATGCGCACTGCGGCGTACAAGGTAGGTGTCGCAAGCGACTGCCGCAGGTGCCAGAATGTGCCAAGGCACATTCTTTGTTATATATACAAGACCACTTGACAAAAGGATTACAATAGTCTATCATCAAGACTACGAGAGTTTATTCTGACTCTTATATAGAAGTTATATATGGAAGGCTGTGAAGGGAACAAGTAACAGACAGAACAGACACACAGAAAGCTGCCGGCTGATGAGAGGCGCGTAGATGACTGACTGCGAATACATCCCGGAGCTTCACACCGAAATCTGATGATGAAAGTTCAACGATTGATATGGACAGCAGATCAGACAGAGAGTAGGCTGTGACGGAGTTGTGCTCGTTATTGCACGAATGAGACTGACAGACATAAAGGTAAGAAGTTTATACTTACATCCGAAAAAATGTTGTCGGTGAATTAAGGTGGTACCACGGTGATAGATCGTCCTTATTGCGTCATGCAGTAAGGACTTTTTTATATGTTAGGAAAGTTCTTTTCGGATATATAAAAAGGCCAAGCTGAATGATGCGTTATAATGCTACTGGTCACAGTTTTTGTGCCAAGAGACATGTTATGAATATTCTGTAGAAGTTACAGAAAAATAAAATGAAAAGAGAAGGAGAAGAAAGATGGGAATTTATGAAGAACTTCAGGCAAGAGGCCTGATCGCCCAGGTAACAGATGAGGAGAGAATCAAAGAACTTGTAAATAATGGAAAGGCTACATTCTATATCGGATTCGACCCGACAGCAGACAGTCTTCATGTAGGACATTTCATGGCACTGTGCCTGATGAAACGTCTGCAGGAAGCAGGAAACAAGCCAATCGCACTGATTGGTGGTGGTACAGGATATATCGGAGATCCATCCGGAAGAACTGATATGAGAAGTATGATGACACCGGAGCAGATCCAGCATAACTGTGACTGCTTCAAAGAGCAGATGAGCCGTTTCATCGATTTCTCTGATGGAAAAGCACTTATGGTAAACAATGCGGACTGGCTGCTTGATCTGAACTACATCGATGTACTTCGTGAGGTAGGACCTCATTTCTCAGTAAACAGAATGCTGACAGCGGAGTGCTACAAGCAAAGAATGGAGAAGGGGCTCAGCTTCCTTGAATTCAACTACATGATCATGCAGGCATACGACTTCTATGAGTTGTTCCAGAACTACGGATGTAACCTTGAGTTTGGTGGAGATGACCAGTGGAGCAACATGCTCGCAGGTACAGAGCTGATTCGTCGTAAACTTGGTAAAGATGCAAGCGCTATGACAATCACACTGCTTCTGAACTCCGAAGGTAAGAAGATGGGTAAGACACAGTCAGGTGCTGTATGGCTTGACCCGAACAAGACATCCCCATTCGATTTCTACCAGTACTGGAGAAATGTCGGAGATGCTGATGTTCTGAAATGTATCCGTATGCTGACATTCCTTCCACTTGAAGAGATCGACAAGATGGATACTTGGGAAGGTGCACAGCTTAACACAGCAAAAGAAATCCTTGCATATGAGCTGACAAAACTTGTTCACGGTGAGGAAGAAGCGAAGAAAGCACAGGAGAGTGCACGTGCACTGTTCAGCCAGGGAAATGCTGATAACATGCCAACAACAGAACTGGAAGAAGCAGATTTCCAGGATGGAAAGATTGATATCCTTGCAGTTCTCGTAAAGAGCGGACAGGCATCTTCCAGATCTGACGCAAGACGTGCCGTAACACAGGGTGGTGTTTCTGTAGACGGAGAGAAAGTAACAGACATTACAACAACATATGCTCCGGCAGACTTCGACGGAGAAGGTAAGATCGTGAAAAAAGGAAAGAAAAACTTCCGCAGAATTGTTGCAAAATAATTGAAATGAAGGAACTATTCAGTAGCCACTGTGAAGGCGCTGAATAGTAATGAAATGAATTAAAAATAGTGGCTGTTACTGTAGCATTAAGTTGGATACAGTAACGGCCGCTTCTTATAAGGAGGAAACAAAAATGGCATTTAAAGAAGTAAAGATTGAGGAACTTTCATTTAACCCTTTTACAAAGATCAGCAAGGAATGGATGTTGATCACAGCAGGAGATGAAGAGAAGCATAATACAATGACAGCCAGCTGGGGTGGTGTTGGAATTATGTGGGGGATGAATGTGGCTACAGCATATATTCGTCCACAGAGATATACGAAGGAATTCGTAGATGCAGAAGAGATGTTTACACTTTCTTTCTTTAAGGAAGATTATAGAAAAGCATTAAATCTTTGTGGTTCCAAGTCAGGTCGCGACTGTGATAAAGATAAAGAAGCAGGTCTGACACCGTATTACACAGATGGAACAACAGCGTATGAAGAAGCAGATCTGATCTTTGTCTGCAGAAAGCTTTATGCACAGGAGATGAAACCGGAGTGCTTTACAGTAGACGGACCGGATGAAAAATGGTATCCGGGCAAAGACTACCATACAATGTATATGGGTGAGATCGTGAAGGTGCTTGTGAGAGAATAAGTAAAAGATTTCAGCTGGTCAGATTATGAAGTCGAAGAGCCGGAACAATTAAAATAAAGAGTAGTTACACTGCTTGCAAATAATAGGAGAACTCCTTTCAGTTGTGATAAGATGCAGTCTGAGAGGAGTTTTTTGTAGAATAGAGTAAATAAAAATGCTGTACAACTTGAAAATCTTGATAAAATATGGTAAAAATAGATATAGAAAATACCAGGAAAGCGGGCGGTAGAATGGAAGAAGTAAAAACAATAATACTGAAGGATGTATTGCCTTTTGTGGATCCGGTGGCAAGATCCCATGCAAGAAGAGTTCTGAAAGATGCAGAAGGATACAAGGAGCTTGTGATTGATTTTCGGGGAATTGAATTCATGGGGCGCGGTTTTGCGGATGAAGTGTTCCGTGTATTTCAGGAAGAGCATCCGGAGATAAAGATTACACCGCTTCATGCAAGCACATCCATGTTAGCGATGATTCGCCATCTCGGAGGAAAACAACAATAAATGATATTTACAGATTCCTTGTAAACCGTTACAATAGGAAGTCGGGGCGTTTGTCTCTGATATCTAATTTTATAGAAGAAAAGGAACAAGGAAAATGGGGATTTATCTGATTGTATGCCCGCTGGTGTTTCTGGCGGGCTTTGTTGATTCAATTGCAGGAGGCGGTGGACTTATCTCGCTTCCGGCATATATGTTTGCCGGGATTCCGGTGCATAATGCAATCGCGACGAACAAGCTGTCATCTTCAACAGGAACGGTAGTGTCGACAGCGAGATTGATTAAGAATAAGAAAGTAGACTGGGGATTTGTACCCGGAACAGTGATCGGAGCGCTGATCGGTTCTGTTGCCGGAGCGAATCTGGCGTTGATCATCAGCGACCATATTTTGAAAATGGTATTGGTTGTGATCCTGCCAATTGTAGCTTTTTGTGTGTTGAAAGACAAGAATATGGATGTGGAAGTTCCGGTCGGAATGACAAAGAACAAGCAGTATCTGATCGCGATTGTATGCTCTTTGGTGATTGGTTGTTATGACGGATTTTACGGTCCGGGAACAGGAACCTTCTTGCTGCTTGTATTTACCAAGCTTGCGAAGATACCATTGGAGAAAGCGACAGGAAATGTGAAGATTGTGAATCTTTCTTCCAATATTTCAGCGCTGATCACATTTATCCTGGCAGGGAAAATCCTGTGGGGACTGGGACTGGCAGCATCCTGTTTCAGTATCGCAGGGCATTACGTAGGTGCAGGAATGGTTGTGAATAATGGGGTGAAAGTGATTAAGCCGATTATTCTGATCGTGTTGGTGCTGTTATTGGTTAAGGTTGTGTCTGGAATATAAGTAACTGTTCAGAGCCAAGCAAAATTTCAAAAAACAGGTATAAAATACTTGCATTTTTAAGGCTGTTTTTGAAATTTTATTTGGCGGATACGCCATACCGACGAGATGCGTAGCATTTTGGAGGTTGGCTCTGAACAGTTACGAATATAATAAGGAAATAAAAGAAGCAGAATCATGAGGGAAAATGATTCTGCTTCTTTGTGCATAGGCTTAACTTTTATACAAAATAACATAAATTTGTCAATTTTTATAAACATTATAATATAATACTTACATCACTAATCTCAGCACTCTGGTCTTATCCAATATAAAAATAGAACATACCATAAACAGATGCGCCAGCAGCGTGCTGACGATCACACCGTTAGACGTAAGCAGGAATCCAGTATAGAATCCAAACCAGCAGACGAATCCGGAGTAACTTGCCATCAGGATAAGCAGTGGCAATTCTTCCCAAAAGCCGTGAAGTGTGCTTAAAAAGTCATCCATTGTAAAATCAAAGTAGATAAACCGGCCAACAGCAAGTGTGATGAAGTACATCATCAGTGAATCGTAGTTGTCATCATTGTAAATAAACTTAATATACAGAAGTATCAGTATAATATAAAAGGAAGATACCAGTCGAATGGACGCCTTCTGGTTGGAATCTATTTCTTCCAATGGTACAAATACAATATCAAGCCATCCATTTAAGATAACGGAGAAGCAAAGGAAGAGTAAAAGGATAATATCCTGATACTTCTGCCAATAGATGGACACGCCTGGAATCCTCTCGTCAATCACATAGTAAAGTGACAGAAAAATCAGTACAGAGGTGCTGGCGAAGACCATCTCAAAGAAACTTTCAATAATGCTTCTTTTTCGCTCCTGATGGTGGCGGTTGATACGACGGATTGCTTTGTGAGACAGGGAGTCATCCTGCAGTCGCTGGCGTGTTTTCAATTTGGCTACGCCAAGAACAATACCGATCACAACGGCCAGCCCGATCAACGAGACGAGCAAGTAGATTCCGATGTATTCAAAGTTAAAGTAGTGTGTAACATAAGTTCTCATTAAAATGCCTTCTTTCAAAATCCTTAGCAGATGGTAAATGTTTCTAACCACCTTAATTTTAATTATAGCACGGTGATGCAAGGGATAATCAGGTTTATGGTTAGCGTATACTTATAAGATTTATAAAATAGTGGACAAAATTGAACCTAGTCAAACAAAATAAACTATGTTAGACTATCAATAGATTGATAAAAAGATAACAAGCATGGTATCTGTCAGAATAGATTGCCAGTCGTATGTAGTGCGAACAGTAATCAAAACAGTTTACCAGGGAGTGGAAAAAGGACAGGATGAGAATAATGAAAGCAATTGTATTCGACGTAGACGACACATTATATGATTTATCAACTCCATTTAAGGAAACATGCAGGGAGGTTTTCCCGGAAGATAAAGATCTGGATCTGGAAGGCGCATTTTTGGCAAGCAGAAGATACAGTGATTCCGTGTATGCACGCTGTTTAAGTGGTGAGATGTCGATGGAAGAGATGTATATCTATCGATTCAAAAATGCATTTCTTGATTATGGGAAGAAGATTGATGCACTCAAGGCATTGGAATTCCAAGCAATTTATGAAGAAAAACAGCATGAAATCAAGATGACAGATGCAATGAGACAGTTGATGCAGAACTTGAAAGAGAAGGTGACTCTGGGAATCGTTACAAATGGTCCGGCGCAGCATCAGTGGGATAAAGTGAATGCGCTTGGTGTAACGGAATGGATTCCAGTAGGTCATGTATTTATATCAGGAGCACTCGGGGTAGCAAAACCGGACAAGAGGATTTTCAGTCGTGCGGCGGAAAGAATGGGGATTTTGCCGCAAGAGATCTGCTATGTAGGAGATTCTTTCGAAAATGATATTGTTGGGGCGAAAGCTGCGGGATGGAATGCAGTCTGGTATAATCATCGCGGACATCAGGCAGCAGGTGATGTAAAGCCGGATGCAGTGGTAAGAAGTGAGGCAGAATTGATTGCATGTCTGGAGAAGATCAGCACAAAGGAGTGAGCGGAATATGCAGAAGGAAGCCCAAATAATCAAGGTGATGGTTGCTCCGGAAGCTGGATGGTAAAAGAAAACCTTTTAAAAAAAGAAAAATAACAGCTGTAAGAGAAATATTTTTCAATTACAGCTGTTATTTTCTTCTTATTCGTTATTCTTCTACTTTTTCACTTTTATCTTTCGGCAGAATCAGACTGAGCAGCAGTGATACTACGAACACACCTGCAACAGCATTTCCGTTAAAGATATCTCCCACAGCCTGTGGGAAAGCGCTGAAGAAGTTCGCATCTGTTTGTGTAAGACCAACGCCGACGCAGAAAGCGAGAGATACAATGATCATTGTGCGGTCATTGAACTCGCAGTCTTTGAGCATCTTGATTCCTTCGTACAGGATTGAACCAATCTTCCATATTGGATAGTTAGACAGCGTCTGATTCTTCATTTTTTCCGAGTCTGCGAAGCATTGTCTTCTTGACTGCACGGAAAATGTTTTCATAACCTGTGCAGCGGCACAGATGACCGGACATCATTTTACGGATCTCATCATCTGAGAATTCTTTGCCGGCATTTAAAAGTTCAGTTGCACTCATGATGAATCCAGGTGTACAGAAGCCACACTGAACAGCTGCTTCGTCAATAAATGCCTGCTGAATATCGGATAACTCACCATTTGGTCCGGCGAGACCTTCAAGAGTAAGGATTTCTTTTCCCTCAGCCCATACACCGAGATAGATACAGGAGTTGAAGCATTCCCCATCAATGATTACATTGCATGCTCCACATTCTCCAACTTCACAGCCTTTCTTTACGCTGGTCAGACGGAAGTCATCTCTTAAAACATCTGTAAGTGATGCACGGACATCGATCATTTTCTCAACTTTCTTACCGTTGATCGTGCAGGTAAGTAATTTGTACTGTTTATTCATCGATCACACCTCCTGCCAATCTGATAGATTCTGTCAGTGCACGCTCTGCAAGAACAGTAGCGATGTGCTGACGGAATGCCTTGGATGCTCTCCAGCTGTCACGTGGATTGATATCTTCCAGAACAGCCTGACCAAATTCATGAACAACAGCTTTTGTAAGCGGTTTGCCCTTTGCTTTTGCCTCAGCAGAAGGCGCACGCATCGGAACAGGTCCTGCAACTCCGTAAGCAATTCTGACATCCTCGATCGTCTTCTTATCCTCAGAGAGTTTTACATTGACAGAACATCCTGTTGTTGCGATATCCATTGCATTACGCATTGCGTATTTAATGTAATGTCCGTGGTAGCCTTCGTATGCTTCCTTCGGAATGATGATCGCTGTCTGAATCTCTGCCGGTTTCAGATCAACGACTCCTGCTTTAATATAGAAGTCATGGATCGGGATTCTGCGAACTCCGTCCGGTCCTGTGATCTCAACAATTGCATCCCATGCATGAAGTGTTGAAGCGGAATCAGCGGATGTAACACCATTACATGTGTTTCCACCGATCGTTCCGATGTTACGGATCTGTGGTCCACCAACCATATCAACAGCTTCCCCAAGTACGTTGATATGCTTCTGGATGATCGGATCCTTTGTAATATGAGAGAAGCTGGTCAGAGAGCCAATGCGGATCGCACCGTCTTCTTCATAAGATATGCCTCTCATTTCATCAATTTTATAAATGCTTACAAGTTCTTTTCCTGCGCGGCGTCCTTCACGCATCTGTACAAGAACGTCACTTCCGCCGGCAATGATCTGTGCTTCCGGATGTTCCTGTAAAAGCTGTATAGCATGAGCTACGCTTTCAGCTTCATAAAGTGCTTTAAGATCATACATTTGCTTCTCCTCCTTCCTCAAACATATGTTGTTCCTTCATACTGCGGAACAGATGGTGTGGATTCACCGGTGCATCATTTACATAGACACCTGTTGCCTGATAAACTGCGTTACGGATTGCAGGTGCAATGGAACATGTCGGTGGCTCACCAAGAGATTTTGTTCCGAATGCACTTGTAGGCTCCGCATTTTCTACGAAATAAGCGCGTAGTCTCGGGTGATCCATAAATGTGGATAACTTGTAATCGAGCAAGTTATTATTTAATGCTCTTCCGGTCTTCGGATCAAAAAGCAGGTTTTCAGAAAGTCCGAATCCGATTCCCATACTCATACCACCGTGTACCTGAGCTTCAGCAAGTGCCGGGTTGATAAGAGTTCCGGCGTCATGTACATTGACGATATCAAGCAGTTTTACCTTACACATCGGGATGTCAACTTCAACTTCTGCAAATGTACATCCGAAGGAGTAAGCATTGGACTTAATCTGCGCTGTACTTTCAGCTGACAGATGCTCACTGTGTGAAAGGCTGTAAAGTGCTTCTGTTGAAAGATCTCCAAGAGACATCAGAACACGGTTATCTGTGATACGAACAATCTGTCCGTCAATGATATCCAGGTTATATTCAGGCATTCTTGTCAGTTCATGCGCATATTTCAAAATACGTTCTTTCAGAAGCAGTGCTGTCTGGCGAATTGAGAATCCGGCTGTATAAGTCTGACGGGATGCATAAGCACCTGTTCCGAATGGTGTAACGTCTGTATCCTGACAGGAAACAACGTGTACAGCTTCAAGCGGAACGCCAAGAATATCTGCAGTCATCTGTGAATATGCAGTATCAGCACCCTGTCCGATCTCTGTCTCACCGAGCTGAACCTGAAGAGAACCATCCTGATTCAATACCATACGGCAGGAAGATGTCTCAAGTGAGATTGGCCATACAGCTGTGTTGTACCAGAAGACTGCCATACCGATACCTCTGCGGATATCTCCTGTCTGGTTCTGGTATTCTTTGTATTTACGAAGGTAATCAGTAACTTCGATTCCTTTGTCGAGGCACTGGTTGAATGTGTCGCTGTATAATTCATTTTTAGAAAATGCATCCTTGTATCCGACCGGCATCAGGTTTTTGCGGCGGAATTCAAGCGGATCCATGTTAAGTTTTGCACAAATGTCTTCTGTATGACATTCTACAGCCCACATTGCCTGTGGAATTCCGTAACCACGCATCGCACCGGCAACGGATTTGTTTGTGAATATTGTATAAGCATCAGCCTCTACGTTATCACAAGGATAAAGCTGCGGGAATGCGCCAACTCCTTTGGCACAGATACTGTGACCGTGAGATGCGTAAGCACCCTGATCAGAAAATGCTTCCAGTTTTCTTGCAGCAAATGTTCCATCCGGGCGAACCCATGAAATGATGTGGCTCTTGATCGCATGACGTACACGGGTAGAAACAAAGGTCTCCTCTCTTGGTACATCAAGTTTAATAAGATGTCCGTGAAGCTGCATGGACAGCCATGCACAAAGTGGCTCATACAAAACATCCTGCTTATTTCCGAAACCACCGCCGATGTAAGGCTTGATGACACGAATCTTACCCCATTCAACTCCAAGTGCCTGACCGACAACTCGACGCACGATATGAGGAATCTGAGTGGAACTTACAACCTTGATGCGGTCTCCTTCCATCTCAGCGTAGCAGATGAAGTTCTCAATATGACAGTGCTGAACAGTTGGTGTGCTGTACCAGCCTTCTACTTTGATCAGTCCCGGTTCTTTGATGGCTTCTTCATAATTTCCTTTACTGATTGTTGTATGCTTGAGAATATTGTTCGGATATTTTTCATGAAGCTGAGGAGCATCCTCTTTCATAGCATCCAGAACATCCAGAACAAATGGATATTCTTCATATTCTACTTTGATCGCACGAAGTGCCTGTGCAGCGGAAACCTCATCCTCTGCTACAACCGCAGCGATATCATCCCCATAAAATCTGACGCGGTCTGTAAGTACAAGACGATCGGCAACATCCTGATGTGATTCATCTGTGGACCATGGATGTCCGGCAGTTGGAAAATAATGCTTCTCCTTTAAATCAAAACAGGTAAATACTTTTACAACTCCAGGTATCTTCTCAGCTTCAGATGTGTCAATAGAAAGAACACGTCCGTTGGCAATTGTAGAGTGTAAAATACGTGCAATATAGGCACTCTTATCACAGAGATCATCTGTATATTTTGTACGTCCAATTACTTTATCGTAGGCATCTACACGAGTAACCTTTTTTCCCACATACATGTTATCCCCTCCTTAAACATAAGTTTGGATCAACCGTTTACGTAAAAATCAATATCCTGTTTCATCTGAAGATATTATGCTTTGGTAATTACGATCTTTCCTTTATTCAGCGTCAGAAGATTCATCTCTTCCAGCTTTCTGATGTTTCTGTCCAGAGTTTTAATAGAAATCCCCACTTCTTCGGAAATGCGCGCTCGTGTCTGGTTAAGTACCAGAATCTCCGGTGCCGGGATCTTTTGTTCATATATTCCTGCTTTTTAAGTGGTAAGCTATTAAATAAATCCACGAATCTTCCTCCTCCTTTTTATTCATTATAGAGAGAAAAGCTGATACATTAAAAGGCCATGTGACATTTTTTCTCCGCTTTTTTGAATTATGGCGTTTTGGACAAAAAATGACTATAAATTAATTATATTATAATGTTTTTTTGGCGAAAATGACAATAAAAATTGAAAAAATATTGATTTGTAAAGTTATCCACAAATTATCAACAAAAAAGATGAGTTATAAACAAGAAACACATTGCAATTAAAAGTGGACTGGGATATTCTGAGAACATACCAATTCATGAAGTTGGTGTTGGGCAGGTAAGAGGACTGTTCTATTTTAAATATCGCATCAAAATAAACGATGAAAAACAAATTACAAAACTATTTCCCAATGATCAGAACCAAAGGACAAGTGCTTGAAGAAATCCGGAATAGCCCGAAAATGTGGAAGACATTTTGCGGTTGGGAAGAAAAATACCAACAGGAATATCTTGACATTTGCACTGGTGTAAAAGGTGTAAAACTTCTCTATGATACCTATTTTAAAGTTATTATGAATCCGGATACCAGACCCGAAAGGTTAAATGATTTTCTATCAGAAATACTGGGAAGAAAAATTAGAATTTTAAAAGTACTTCCGAATGAATCAGCGCGTATTGCAGCAGAGAGCTCCTTATTGATTATGGACATTGTTGTTCAGTTTGAAGATGGCAGTATAGCAAATGTTGAAGTACAAAAAATGGGATATTTATTTCCCGGACAGAGAAGTGCCTGTTATTCTTCTGATTTATTGTTACGACAGTATAAACGAGTGCGCGCAGAATTAGGAAATTCATTTACTTATAAGAGAATTCAGAAAGTCTATACAATTGTATTATTTGAAAAGAGCAGCGCTGATTTCCGCAGGTTTTCGAAAGAAATATATATTCACCATTGCGAACAAAAAAGTGATACAGGAGTAGAAGTGAATTTACTGCAAGAATATACTTTTATATGTCTTGACATTTTTAGTGACATCATTCAAAATGAAAACAGAAAGATAAAAAACAGATTGGAAGAGTGGCTCGTATTTCTCAGTCAGGATGATCCGGAGATGATTATAAAACTTTTGAATCAAAATTCGGATTTTCAGAAGATTTATGAAGAAATCTATACACTCTGTCTTAATATGGAAGGAATGATGGAGATGTTTTCGAAAGAACTTGAGATTTTGGATCGTAATACAGTAAAGTTGATGATTGACGAGATGGAAGAAGAATTGGCACAAGTAAAGGCAAGTGTTGCAAAACAGGTCGAAGAACAAGTGGCAGAGAAGGTAGCCGAACAGGTGGCTCAAGCGAAGGAGAGCATTGCAAGAGAACTAGAAGAAGAGAAGCAAAAGATAGAAGAAGAAAAGCAAAGAGCGGAAGAAGAAAAACAAAGAGCAGAAGAAGAAAAACAAAGAGCTGATAAAGCAGAAGAGGAAAATATGAGATTAAGAAAGAAATTGATGGAATTGCAAAAATTGTAATAAGGTAGATACAAAAAATTAAAAAAACTTAGAAAAATTTAAATTTGTGCTTGCATATCTCTGATACGTATGATAAGATATAACTCGTGTCAGAGATAACACAAGACACGCGGGTGTAGTTCAATGGTAGAACACCAGCCTTCCAAGCTGGATACGTGGGTTCGATTCCCATCACCCGCTTTTTTTGTACCCGTTTTTAAAAAAGAAGGAGGCCAAGAACATGAAAACAGCAATTACAATCGCCGGAAGTGACTCTAGCGGAGGCGCAGGAATCCAGGCTGATATCAAGACAATGATCACCAATGGAGTATATGCAATGAGTGCGATTACTGCATTGACAGCGCAGAATACAACAGGTGTTACTTCTATATTAAATGCAACACCGGAATTTTTAGGACAGGAGCTTGACAGTATCTTTACAGATATCTATCCGGATGCCGTAAAGATCGGGATGGTTTCAGATAAAGAACTGATCAAAGTTATTGCAGCGAAGCTGCGTCAGTATGAAGCAAAGAATATTGTAGTAGATCCTGTTATGGTAGCAACAAGCGGAGCGAAGCTGATCAGTGATGATGCGGCGGATACATTGAAGGAAGAATTATTCCCGCTTGCAAGTGTACTGACTCCGAATATTCCGGAGGCAGAGGAGTTGATCGGAAGAAAGATCACAAGTGCAGAAGAGATGATCGATGCGGCGAAAGAAATTTCAGAAAAATATCACTGTGCAGTACTCTGCAAGGGTGGACATAACTTAAATGATGCGAATGATCTGCTGTATGCAGATGGAGCGTATCGATGGTTTAACGGAAAAAGAATTGATAATCCGAATACTCATGGTACAGGTTGTACATTGTCTTCTGCGATTGCTTCTAATCTTGCAAAAGGCTTCTCATTGGAGGAGTCTGTGGAGCGTGCGAAAGAGTATATCTCTGGGGCACTTGCAGCAATGCTTGACCTTGGGAAGGGAAGCGGTCCAATGGATCATGGATTTGCTATCCAGAATGAATATACAAAAGAAGCAGAGGCATAAACTATGGAAAAAAGAACATCATTATTTGAGAACGGATTAATCTGGTTTGGAGCAGGAGTCTCCATTGCTGAGATTCTTACAGGGACATATTTTGCAGCTCTTGGATTTGGCAGAGGGCTGGCAGCCATTCTGGTAGGACATGTGATTGGATGTATCATGTTGTTTCTGGCTGGAGTGATTGGCGGTAAGACAAGAAAAAGTGCCATGGAGACAGTAAAAGACAGCTTTGGAAGTCATGGAGGACAGCTTTTCGCAATCCTGAATGTGCTTCAGCTTGTCGGATGGACTGCAATTATGATCTATGATGGAGCACTGGCAGCAGGAGGCATCTTTACAGTGGGACACTGGGTATGGTGTCTGGTAATAGGTGCATTGATCATTGTATGGATTCTGATCGGAATTACGAATCTTGGAAAGGTAAATACAGTTGCGATGGCAGCACTTTTTATTCTTACATTGATTCTTTTTAAGATTATTTTCTTTGATGGAACTGTAGTTACATCCATTACCGATGAGACATTTTCCTTTGGAGCAGCAGTAGAACTTGCGGTTGCAATGCCATTGTCCTGGCTTCCGTTGATCAGTGATTATACAAGAGAGGCGAAAGAACCTGTGAAGGCAACCGCAGTCAGTACAGTTGTTTATGGAGTTGTAAGCTGTTTTATGTATCTGGTCGGAATGGGTGCTGCATTGTTCACAGGAGAAAGTGATATCGCACAGATCATGGTAAAAGCAGGACTTGGAATCGCAGGTCTTCTGATTATTGTATTTTCAACAGTTACAACCACTTTCCTGGATGCTTATTCAGCAGGAATTTCAAGTGAATCCATCTTTGCAGGACTTAAAGGAAAATACGTTGCTGTAGTTGTAACAGTGATCGGTACCATCGGAGCAATTGTCTATCCGATGGACGATATCACAGATTTCCTGTATCTGATCGGCTCTGTATTTGCGCCAATGATCGCAGTGCAGATTGCAGATTTCTTTATTCTGAAAAAGAAAAAATCGGAAACAGGATTCGATTGGTGTAATCTGTTGATCTGGCTGGCCGGCTTCATTTTATACCGTGTTCTGATGAATATTGATATGCTGCTTGGAAATACACTTCCGGATATGGTTTTGACAATCCTTCTTTGCATGATCGTGGCAGCAGTAAGAGGAAGAAAGAAAGCATAGCCTTTTAAAGGTCAGCGCGAAGCATAACCTTTGCGGTAAAGACTCCATCTTCATAAGTAAAATTACAAGAACCATCGTTCTTTTCTGCCATTCTGCGGACAGACTGGGTACCGATTCCCAGACCTTTCCGCTTGGTGGAATGGAACAGATGGTTCTTTTCTTTGATCGTTCCGTCAAAATTATTTTCTACCCGGATTAAAAGAATAGAAGCAGAATGTTGATAGATTTCCAACGATATCTGCTGCTGCGCAGCGGTAGTTTTGCGACTGGCTTCCAATGCATTTTCTAATAGATTGGAAAGAATAAGACAGAGATCCATTTCATCTACGGAAAGTTCTTTTGGAAGATCAACACGGGCAGCAAATGGAATTTCTTCTTTTTGGGCAAGCGCATAATAATATCCAATCACGTTATCGACAGACTGATTTTCACAGAAGTGATAAGTAAGGTTTGGAATTTTATCCATTGCATTTTGCAGGTATTCTTTGATCTTTTCTAAATCACCGTCTTTGGCCATGGTGGAAAGTTGTATAAAATGATGACGAATATCATGTCGAGCCTGTCTGGCATCTTCAATCGCACTTCTTAAATTCTCATATCGTTCCTGCTGTACAGAAAGAAAAAGATTTTCCTGCTGAAGTTTTTTGTTTTTATTCAGGATATTAGCCATCATTAAAAACATCGAGTAAAATAATGCAAGGATGAGTAGAAGAGCATAAACAATCACAATGTATCCGCGGAGAAAACGCTGCGTGTGCAGGACGGTGTTATATTTTGGAATCAAAGCAAGGTTCAATCCGATGACCAGAACCGGGAGAATCCAGAAAACATACCAGGTCGGAGCAAGATTTTCATCTTCTACTATTTCTTTGACTGAATGGGAGGCTGGATACCATACGAGAAGGACGAAAAGAATGCAGAAAAGATTATACAGGATTCCAAAAGTAGAAAAACCGGAAAATGCAAGGTGTCCAGAACCAAAATTCAACATTGCAGAAGCAGCTCTGGAAAGGCTGTTAAAGCAGGAAAAAACTGCACAGACGGCAAGATAGATGCTGACAGATTTCCAAAGTGAAATTAACAAAGTGTTATGATATAGAACAAGTAGAACAAATAGAAGAGGAAGAAGAACAGATCTTGTTGACAAATGGAATCTATAGCATGCAAAACCACAAAAACAAGAGCATATAATAAGAAGCGGGAGCATCCAGACAGCCAGCTTCTTAGGTGTTTGTTTCAGAGATGATCTTACCGGCAGATAGGCAAGCAGCATACCAGGAATCAAAACTGTAAATTCCAAAGTCTGGAAAATTAAAGTCCGCATCAAAATCCCCCCTTTTGAAATAGATAATCCATAAAGTGTTGTCGTGCAGGTTTGCACAGTTCATATTAAATACAAACGTTTTGACATAGGATTAGTATACCACAGAATGACGATTCGTGCCATTTTCAGACAGTTCATGTCAAAAATATTGAACAATCTGGTATCAAAAATATAATAATAAGAAATATGATTGCCGATAATATAGCAAAATACAAATGAGGAGGAAAAACGGATATGAAAACAATAAAAAGGATAATGGCAGCGCTCATATGTATGACGATAGCACTTACGGGGATTCCAATCAGTGTAAAAGCGGCAGATTCCAGTGGAACGCTGGACACAAATATGGAGACGAACAGTGAATTATTTATTACATTGGAAGAAAATACAGATTATCGTTGGAATGTAAATGACAGTGGCGAGAAAGGAAGCGATGTACATTTGGATACCGGAGAAGGCGGTAATTGCCGTTTTCGTCTGGATAAAATAGAAAACGGATGGTATGGAATTAAACACATTAAGGTGAATGGAACAGATCGTTTCGCAGATGTAGAAGATGAAAGTAAAGATAGCGGTGCAAAGATACATGTATGGGAAAGTAATGATGAGAAAGTCAAAGGAAAAGAGCATCGTCAATTTGCATTTTATTATCTTGGAAATGATGCAAACGGAAATAAAAGATATTATATAAAGAATAGAAAAAGTGGAAGATGGCTTGGATACTCAGGAAATTTGAATAATAATAATCCCAATATTATTCAGACAGAAGAAAAAGATAGAAAAGTCTGGCTGGTTACAAAATCGGTGGTTCCGCTCACAGGAAAGGAAACTCAGATTTTAAAAGATGGAGATAAAAGTGTAGTTTCTGAAATCTATAAAGCAGAAACACATGAAGCAATAAACAGGCCTTCAAATGAGTCACTCCCAGGAACACAGTTACTTTTTCTAGAACAGGGGATCGCCAGTAAATGGAAACTGGTTTGGTATCCAGACTATCAGGCATATAGAATTGAAGCTATATCGGATGGAGAGAAAGATACCAATTATGCGATAGATGTCCTGGGAGAATCAGGTTGTGTAAATACAATAGTACATATCTGGAATAAGGAAAGTTTTGACAGAAATCAAAATACCAGCCAATTGTGGCGCTTCTTTAGACAGGATGATGGAACATATAAAATCATGAATGCCAGAAGCGGTATGTATCTAAAAGAGGGGATTGGCGAGACATGGATTGGTCATACAGCGACGGCTATGAATGTGTCAATTTTGGCAGGAAGTACAAATGATACAGCTTACGGTTACGCAGATGAATGGATGGCAGATATTCCAGATGATGCACTATTATCTTCTGTAAATATTCCGGCAACACATGATACAGGAACAGCAGGGGTTGTACAAGACCTTGTTGCAAGTTTATCACTCACATCTTGTCAGAATCTTTATTATGATGAGCAGTTGAATGTGGGAGCACGTAGTTTTGATATTCGTGGAAATGCAACAAAAGACGATGCTTCTGCGGCAGACGTGAAGATTATACATGGAGGCGATACATGGCAGTGTCAGGAAAAAGACGGAAGTGATCTTACATTACAGTCAATCTTTAATACATCACTTGCTTTTTTGGAAAAACATCCTTCAGAAACAATTATTCTTACGATAAAACCGGATGATGGTTCTACAGTAGGAATGGAGCATGCAGTTGCAGAATTTGTGAAAAATCATCAGGATAAAGTGTACACTGAGGGAGACATTCCATCAATGAAGGAAGCTCGTGGAAAAATTGTACTTATCCGAAGATTTAAATTAACTCAAAATTATGAAGCCTGGCAGACGCGTGCAATGGGACTTGATCTTACCAATTGGGATGATGTGAGTTATAGAGATTATAAGTATGCATATAAAACATATGATGATGGAAAAAATCGAGTGTATATCCAGGATGCATATAATACATATGACTGTGATATTTATTCAAAGAAGTGGGAATATATAGCAGGAACAATGAAACAGACAACAGGAATAGATACAGGTCATCCAATTGATTCTAATTCATGGGTATTTAATTATACTTCCTGTGCAAATGGAATTCCGTTGAATATGACAAGAGATATCAATTCGGATTTATATAAAGATAAGGAGAATTGTATCGATAACCGATTCCTTGGAACAGTAATGCTTAACTTTATTGATGAACCAATGTCACGGTTGATCTATGAGACAAACAGCAACATGATATTTGAACCAAAACTTCCTACACCGGAAGTAGAGGTTGAATATGGTCAGACACTGGCAGAAGCTACATTGAAGGGGATTGAAAATGCACCGGCAGGAACATGGAAGTTTGAAGATGCAACCCATGTTGTAACAGATCAGGAAGTAACAGATCAGACAAAATTTGAATTGACCTTCCTGCCGGCAGATAATAAAAAATACAAAAATGTTACTATGTGGGTTCCGGTAAAAACAGTGAATAAGTCAGAAGTGATCACAGCGTATCTCGGATATGAAGAAATTTCCTATGGTGAAACTCCGAAGATGTCATACGTTGTTGCACCAACGGAAACACTGAGCGTAGATGAAGTGGAAGAACTTTTTGCAAATGTTACGGATGAAATGAGAATCCAGGAGACAGGACAGTCATTAAATGAGATAATTGATGCAGGAAGCTATAAGATTGATTGTCCGGAAACAGTAGGCGGATTCAAGGTAAACTGGATTCATTTGAAAGAATACGATCTTGATATCAATCCAGTGAACACAATGGAAACAACAGGTTCCAAAAGCAGCACAGCAGAAAATACTACATTCGAAAATGGAGCAGTCAGTAGTGCACAGAGAATCATTGTCCGTGCAGAAAAGAAAACAAAGACATATGGAGATGAGTTGACCAGCGCAGATCTTACATTTACGATCAGTGATTCAGAAAGGGCGAAACTTCTTCCAGGAGATACTGTTGAAAGTCTCGGACTGACATTGAAAGCAACAACCATCGAACCGGAAGATATTCTGACAGGAAGCACAACAGATGCAGATGGAGATGACATTCTTGGCGCATATGGAAATGCAGGAAGATATGTTATCCTGAAAGATAATGCGACAAATACGAATTATGATGTTGTAGTTCTTCCGGCATTCCTTAATGTATCACCAAAGGAAGCAGAGATAGAATGGAATGCGGCATCACAGTATACATATACAGGAAATGCATGTGGAATAGAAGCAAACGTGAAAGCAGACAGCCTTTTAGAAAAGGATAGTTGTGCGATTAAAAAACTGCTCAATGCAGATCATACAGAAGTTGGAAATTACAAGGCACTTGCAATAGGGCTGACCAATGAAAACTATATCTTTTCCGGCACAAACCGCGTGCATGTATGGGAATATGAGATTTTGCAGGCAGATCCGGAAGTGACTTTCCCGGCAGCAGAAGTGATTTATGGAGACCGCTTAAAGAAAGCAACACTTTCCGGTCAGTCGGGAGAAGGTGTATTCCGTTTTGCAGACGATACGACAATGCTTACAGTAGCAGAGAATCAAAGTGAACAAGAGATGATCTTCACACCGGCTAATCCGAACTACAAGACAGTTACGTCAAATATTTCTGTAACAGTAAAACCGAGAAGCATTACGATCAGACCGGACCGTATGGAGAAAGAATATGGACAGACGATCACAGAGTATACCTGGTCAATCAGTGATGGAAGTCTGGCAGGGGATGATCAGTTAGAGGATTTGAAAATAAATGTCACATTGACAGCAGGAAATGCAGAAAAAGAAAACTGTACGGTCGGTTTTTATGATATTACAGAAAAAACTCCGCTGACAGCAGATAATGCGAATTACGCAGTACTGTTTAAACCAGGGACACTGCAGGTACAGCCAAAACCTCTGGGCGTTGCATGGAATACGGACGGAACTGTGATTTATACGGGAAAAGAAGCAAATGTGTCTGCAGAATTTACAGGGGTATTGTTCGAAGATGACTGCAAGGCGGTTGTAGAAGGTGGAAATGAAATCAAGACCGGAACATATACAGCCACCATTGTCGGAATGAGTGGTGAACAGAGTGATAATTATGTGCTTCACGGAGAGGATACAGACTATCAGATAGATTACCAGATTGTGAAGAAAGAAGAAACAAAGAATCCAACCGATTCAAAGGAAACATCGACAGGTACTGCAGGAAAGAAACCAACAGGAACTTCAGTGTCAGGAAAACAGGTGAAAACAGCAAAGACAGGAGACAGCATCAGCTACATCTGGATTCTGATGACTGCAGGATCAATTGCAGTGATCGGTGGAATGATTTATGTTATTAGAAGAAGAAAACAGAAGTAAAATTAAAGTGAATCTATAAACGATAGATAGAAAGGTGTCAGGCATATGGGGAAGCTGTTATTTTAAACTTCGGCCTGACACCTTTTATTGAAAAAAAGATGAAATTAGTATATTATGAAAACAGATGCGGTATATCTTAAACATGTAATAAAAAGTGTTTCTGACCGCAATGTGTTGAGAGAAAAGGAGAGTGAGAAATGAGTGAATTAAGTAAAAAAGCAAGAAATAGAACAAGGGTCCAGATGGTACTGACAATGTTGGTTATTGTTTCCGTTATCAGACAATTCTTTCTGGGAAACTATCACAATATGTTTCTTGGAATTCTAACATTGATTTTGTTTATGGTGCCACAGTTTATCGACAAGAAACTTGGAGTGACAATCCCGGTTGGTCTGGAAACGGTTATTCTGATCTTTATCTTCTCAGCAGAGATACTTGGAGAAATCAATGCATTTTATGTAAAGATTCCGGTATGGGATACTATTTTGCATACAACGAATGGATTCCTGATGGCGGCAATCGGGTTTGCACTGATTGATTTATTCAACCGAAGTGATCGATTCTCAATTAAGATGTCCCCATACTTTGTGGCATTTTTTGCATTTTGTTTTTCAATGACAGTTGGTGTTTTGTGGGAGTTCTTTGAATTCAGTATGGATTGGTTTTTCGGATTGGATATGCAGAAAGACTGGATCGTTCCGGCAATCAATTCAGTGAAGCTGAATCCGACAGGAGCAAATATCCCAATCCATGTAGATGTTCAGTCTGTTGTGATCAACGGTGAGACTTGGAATCTGGGCGGATATCTTGACATTGGAATCGTAGATACAATGAAAGATCTTATGGTGAATTTTGTCGGAGCTGTTGTATTTTCTGTGATTGGAATTTTATATTTGAAACATCGTGGAAAAGGAAAACTGGCAGCTTCCTTAATTCCACAGGTGAGAGATACGGATGCAGAAGTATCTGAAAAATAGAAAACGTAAAGGACAGATTGATGAACAGTCAAAAAGAAATTAGAAATATAAAGATAAAAAATCAGTTAGAGCTCTGGCTGTTCTGTGCAATTATCGGTGCAGTTGCCGGCGGATTGGTCTGGGCACTTTTGAAGATCATGGCAGTCGGGATGAATCTTATCTGGGAATGGGTTCCGGAACATTTTTCATTACCATACTATACGATAGTGGTCTGTGTGATCGGTGCATTTTTTGTCGGTGTCTTCCGGAAGATGTTCGGAGATTATCCGGAGGAAATGGAAACTGTTATGGCAAAAGTGAAAACGGAGAAGCATTATGATTATAAAAATATGCTTGTCATGATGATCGCAGCAGTGCTGCCGCTTTTAATCGGAAGCAGTGTAGGTCCGGAAGCCGGGCTTACCGGAATTATCGTCGGAATGTGTTACTGGGCAGGAGATAATCTGAAGTTTGCCAGACAGCATGCGAAGGAATACTCCCAGATCGGGGTAGCAGCATCCTTAAGTGTTTTATTCCATGCTCCGCTATTTGGATTGTTTGAAGTGGAAGAGAACACTTTAGAAGAGAATAATTCAGAACAAACTGTTGTTCCGGCAGGAATTTCATCAAAGATATTTATTTATGGAATCGCAATTGCTGCTGCAACAGGTATTTATGCAGGACTTTCCGAAGTATTCGGTTCAGGACTTTCCGGTTTTCCAAGCTTTGAGGCAGTTGAGATCGGAAAGATGGACTATGCATTAATACTTCTCTATATTATTGCAGGATGCGTGTTAGCTGTTTTTTATGAAAAGACACATCAGATAACGAAGAAAACTGCGAAAAAGGTACCGGCAGTTCTTCGAGAAGTTCTCGCAGGAATTTGTCTTGGAATCTGTGGAATGTTAATCCCGGCAGTTATGTTTTCGGGAGAAGAACAGATGGGAGTGTTGATGAAAGAGTATAGTCAATACCTTCCGTTAGCACTGATCGGAGTTGCATTTTTGAAAGTGCTTCTCACAAATATTTGTATACAGTTCGGTTTGAAGGGAGGACATTTCTTCCCGGTTATCTTCGCAGGTGTATGCATGGGATATGGCGTGGGAATGCTGATCTGCGGAAATGCAGAGAGTCATCTTGTTTTCGCATCTGCAATTGTTACAGCGGCGCTTCTAGGTGGAACGATGAAAAAGCCGTTAGCCGTTACAATGCTTCTGTTTCTATGCTATCCGGTGAAATTGTTCGTATGGATTTTTGTGGCTGCGGCAGCAGGCAGCAAATGCCTATCCTTGTTTGATAAGAGAAAAGTGGAAAACAAAAATTCCGTTGAGTGAAAACTCAGCGGAATTTTTTTACCCTTTTTGAGATGTCTTCCAGTTCTTCTTTGGAAAGTTCCGGGAGACGTTCTAATTTATCCAGGAACATCATTGCCGTTTCACGACGCTGCATCTCTACAATCTGTCCATAATAATTGACAACAACACCGGTAACGATTGCAACAACGAAGATCGTGTAGATTGTGACAAGTACAGAAACCAGTTTGCCAATGAAAGTTATGGCAACAATATCGCCGAACCCGGCGGTAGAAAGTACCGCATAGCAATACCAGAGGGCATCTCCATAGTGGTTGATGTCAGGCTCTACCAGCTGAATGATGGCTGCGGATACAAAGAGAAATACGATATAACCGGAAAGAATCTGGGTTGCTTTCGTGCGTTTTAAGATCATCCATAAAAGTTTTAGCTTTTTCATATATTAACGGCTCCGTTTCATAAATTTCAGATAAATTAATTATATCATGAAATGGAGTCAAAAGAATAGCTAGATAAAATTTATTCTACGGTTTTCATTTTACTGCCTTTATTCAGAATTCCATTAAAGCGGCTCATGAATGTGATTGTTGTGATTGTGGCTGCAACAATATCACTGATCGGTTCTGCAAGAAAGACTGCAAAAACCTTATCCTGAATAAAAAGTGGCAGGATAAAGATCAGCGGAATCAGCAAGATCAGTTTTCTTAAGCAGGCGAGCAGCAGACTGACCTTTGCCTGTCCCAATGCCATGAAACTTTGCTGACATGAAACCTGGAATCCGAGGGAGAAAATACCTGCCATATAGATTCTCAGCGCCCATGCAGTATAAGTGATCAGATCCGTATTGTTGGAAAAGATTCCTGCAAACAGCTTAGGAAACAGCAGCATGATCAGCCAGAAACAGCTGGTGAAAATCGTACAAACCTTAAATTGTGTAAAGAAGGCTTTTTTTACTCGCTCTTTATTGCCGGCACCGAAGTTATAACTCATGATCGGCTGACCGCCCTGGCAGATTCCCTGCAGTGGCAGCGTGGCAAGCTGGCTGACACTCGTAATGATCGTCATGGCTCCGACAGCAAGGTCCCCACCATATCTTGACAGACTGGAAGTAAAGCTGATGGAGAGAATACTTTCTGTAGAAAGCATGACAAAAGTGGAAATACCAAGTGCAAGGCATGGTAAGATAACATCCTTTTGTAATCTGAAATTTTCTTTTCTAAGATGAAGGATCGTCTTCTTCCCGGATAAGAAACGAAGAATCCAAATTGCACCGACAGTCTGACTTAAAACAGTGGCAAGTGCGGCACCTTTTACACCAAGATTGAATACAAAGATAAAAATCGGATCAAGAATGATATTGATCACAGCTCCGATCACAGTAGTCATCATACTGATCTTGGCAAATCCCTGTGTTGTAATAAATGGATTCATTCCCATCACGATTAAGACAAAGATACTTCCAAGGATATAGATTCTTGCGTATGCTACTCCGTACGGCAGTGTCTTCTCGCTGGCTCCAAAAAGTGTCAACAGCTGTGGTGCAAATGTAAAGAAAACTACAGTAAGTATGACAGCCATAAGGATGAGAAGCGCAAAACAGTTTCCAAGGATTTTTTCAGCTGTTTTATTATCTTTTTTTCCCATAGATATCGCAGCACGCGGAGCACCACCGGAACCTGCAAGCATAGCAAAAGCGTTGATCAGCATAAGGATCGGTGTAAATAATCCAACGCCGGTTAATGCCGCGGCTCCAACACCGGAAATGTGCCCGATATAGATTCGGTCTACAATGTTATATAGAAGATTGATGATCTGGGCGACAACAGCAGGAATTGCAAGCTGTGCCAGAAGGCGCGGAATCTTTTCTGTTTCCATCGCCTGAGAATTTGATTTCATGTCCATAACGATTTTCTCCTAAATAGTTTTAAAGTCAAAGAAGATTATACATCTCGTGTAAAGGAAAAAGCAATAAGAAATCCAAAGTCACTATTGTATCAGGAATAGAAACTTTAGAGTTCAATATTGTCAATATTTTACCATATATGCATGATGTGTTGCATTGCAAGGCTGACTACTGTAATACCAACCCAGCAGGAAGCACCGAGAAGGATTGGCTTTCCACCAGATTTGACAAGCTTCACAACATTGCTGTTCAGACCGATCGCAGCCATAGCCATGATAATGAAGAACTTAGACAGTTCTTTCAGCGGAGCAAATACATCCGCATTTACCCCAAGGCTCATGCATACAGTTGTAATGACAGCCGCAATGATAAAGTACAGGATGAACATTGGAAAAGCTCTTTTTAAGCTGAACTTACCGGATGATTTTCCGTCTTTTGCGGCTGATTTCGCACGAATCAGTGAGAGCACAAGTGTGATCGGAATGATTGCAAGCGTACGTGTCAGTTTAACTGTGACAGCAGTATTAAGTGTCTCACTTCCAAGATTCCACATGCTGTCCCAGGTAGAGGCGGCAGCAGTTACGGATGAAGTATCATTGATCGCAGTTCCGGCAAAGACACCGAAAGCATTTCCGCTTGTTGTGTCGAAGCCGAGTGCATTTCCAAGCACCGGGAAAAGTACAGCAGCGATAACATTGAAGAAAAAGATAACAGAAATCGCCTGTGCGACTTCTGTGTCATCGGCGTCAATGACAGGCGCTGTAGCAGCAATCGCAGAACCACCGCAGATGGAAGAACCGACACCAACAAGGATAGATGTGTTGGAAGGAACATTCAGCACCTTGCGGAGCAGCCATGCAATGATCAAAGAGGTAGAAATTGTACTGACGATAATAGGAAGAGACTGCTTTCCTGTCTGTAAGATAACTCCGAGATTCATACCGAATCCAAGCAGAACAACAGCAGTCTGTAAAATAATTTTAGATGTCCATTTAATTCCTGATTCGGCTGTTCCTTTTTCAGTCCAAAAGCAGGTGATCATCATTCCGGCGAGAATCGCAATGACAGGTCCGCCGATTACCGGAAATGCTTTTCCAATCAGCCAGGATGGAATCGCAATCAGAAAGCAGACCAGAATTCCTTTGAAATTTTTTTGAATAAAATTCATGATAGTTTCCTCTCTTAAGTCTTTTGTTACTGTCGCACTATGGGCGTCAGCAACCGTATTTTTATGAAACAATTATAGATTATAACACGGATAAACAATAATAAAAAGTGTATAAATTCTACTATCTATAGGATGAAGGTGTCTGTCCGGTTTTCTTTTTAAAACAAGAACTGAAGTAGTATTGATTTGAATATCCTACTTTCGCACTTATTTCTTTTAGTGAAAGGTTCGTATTTTTCAATAGATTACAGGCCGTTTCAATCCGAATATCTGTGATTACATCCGAAATATTTTGCTGGCGTTGTTTTTTGAACAGAGCACTAAGATGAGCCGGACTAATATGAACATTGTTAGCAATTTCATTTAGACATAAGGTGTTGTCTTGATAATGTTGGTGTATATAATTGATAGTAGCAGTACAAACATGTTCTTGACGACTCTGTGCTGAAAGATTAATTTTATCAGATATTGTCTGGCATAAACTAGAAAGCCATTGGAAGATCTCAGTACTTGTTGAAAAAGAGTCAAGGTGTTGATAGGTTTTAATAATGTCTTTTTCCATGTCATTGCTTCTAATGCCCATATCGCAGAGAAATTTTAGTAAATGTCCCAAAAGCTGATAGATACGTATAAATATAAATTGTTTGTTTTTGTAGTTTTGTGTTAATTCTTCTGAAAATGAAAGAATCCACTTTTCTACTCCGTCCAGGTCATTTTCGCATAAAAGCTGTATTAACTTTTCATGACCGGAAACTTCATATAATTCAGCAGAGTAATCGTTGTCTATAGTATCACCCAGTGTAAATATGTTTTTCTGTGGAAAGAAAAAACGGTATTCCAGTGACTTTAATGCATTGGAATACGAAACAGATAAAGTCCACAAGTATTTGACGATGTTTCCTATTCCGATATTTAATTCGAAAAAGCTGTTTTTATAAAGTTGCAATAATTCTGTTAACAGTTCATAAGATGCATTATAGAAGTATTTCTGATTAGAATAATTGTGAGCAATCACCAATACGATTTCGTCAAAACTTGTTAAAGTATGAATCAGTGAAAAGTGCTCATTGAAAAGTTCTTTTATGGTATCAGACATACTCATTAGTTTTATGTGATACTCTTCAATGCCTTTTTTTCTTTGATGTCTGTTGCATTTTGTATTTGAATTACAATGGCCTGATAATAATGATAGTCAAGATTCAACTGAAGATAATCGGCATAATTTGAAAGTGTATATCGAGCTTCATCACTTGAAGATTGTATTAATTTATGAAAAAAATTATCGATCATTATAGGGCGGCTTTGTTTTAATATTTCAAGATTCCTCTGTTCTTTATTAAGCATACTAAGAGCATTGCGAATGATTTTCTTTAGATAAGAATAATCAAGCGGTTTTTCTATATAGTCAAATGCACCGAGTCGTATAGCTTGTTTGGCATATTCAAATTTATCAAATGCACTGATAAGTATTATTTTTATAGATGAATTAATCTTTAGTGCATTTTGTGCAAGAGATAAACCGTCTAATTGTGGCATTTCTATATCGGAAATAATTAAATCAACCATATTATTTTGCAGATAATCAAGAGCCTGCTGTCCATCATAGGCTTTGCAAGCGACTTCTGCATTTAAATCAGACCAGTCAATGTTGTGGCAAATACCATCAACAGATATATGGTTGTCATCTATAATCATAATTTTGTACATTAGTAGTCCTCCAGTAATTGCGGAATTCTTATATAAATTGTGGTTCCAGTATCTTTGTTGCTTTCAACTCTGAGTGTACCATGTCCCTGTAAAGAGGAACATATACGTGAATTAATGTTACTTATACCGAAATGTTTTTCGTAGTGAATTTGTTTGGAAACAATACCTTCACGGAGTTCATTTAGTTTCTCAGGAGACATACCAATTCCATTATCAGAAATCATGATTTCTATCATATCATCATCATATCTAATAGAAATATCGATATGCATATGGATTCCATTTCCTTTAAAACCATGTTGAATCGAATTTTCCAATATAGGCTGTAGTGTGAACTTACAAATAAGAAAGTTTTCTATTCCTTCTTCCATATCTATATTCCAATCAAATAAATTATCTTTACATAATGCTTCCATTTCCATATATAATTGTGCAATTTCTAATTCTTTTTTAATAGGAATCAGATCATTGGAGGTGCGTAACAATCCTTTATAAAAAAGCGATAAATCAGCAAGCATTTTATTCGCTTTCGTGATTTCACCAAATGACAACAAATTTTGAACAGATGCTAAAATATTATATAGGAAATGAGGATTGATTTGTGATTGCAGCAACTGATAATTTAGTTTTTCCTCTTGTATTTTTAATTGAAGGTTATTCTCAAAGCTTGAATTCAATTCTGAAATCATGTTAGCACAGGTGACGGTTAGTGAATCTATTTCATCCAAGTGAGTTGAAGAAGATGGAACTAACTTGTCGATCTGCGTCGAATCTATGACATCGTCCATTTTGATTTCCGACATAGAATGAGACAAATGATTGATTTTATTTGTCATTTGATCAGCCACCCAGATAATTGAGAGCATAGTCAGAGGGACAATAATCATGAAACAAATGAAAATCATTTTTACGAGAAAGGATGAACTTTGGCGTATATAATAATCAGGAGTTTCAGTAACAAGAAATAGCTGGTTATGTACCGGTGTGGAAATTATCTCACATTTATCATATGAGAAATGTGATAGTCTCAAGTTTTGTGTGATTGCATGAAGTTTTTCATTGGATAAAGAACCCCCAATTTGTTTCTTATCTGTGCTTGATAATACAACACCCTCGGAATTTATTATATAAGAAAGAGAAGGATTGCCTTCAGAAAATGTGTTTAAGTAGTTGCTTAATTCTTCACTTGTTATGTGAACAGCCAAACAAGTTTTTTGTGAATTGATTTTTGCATACCTATAGCAGGAGAGTACTCCGGAAGGTTCTTCACCTTTGCTGACCATATAAGGGAAGTTAATGTCTTTGCGAAAAATCCAATTAGGAGTAAGCCCCTGTTTTGAAAAATCGCTCAACTGTACCTTATATTTTTTAAGGTCTGATAAAGAACAGAAAGTAAGACCTTCTTTTGAAGCAAAACTATCATCAGGTAAAAAGATATTTACATGATAAATATTAAAAGAATCAGCTGTTGAAGCAATATTATTCCGAACCGCAGAAAGTTTGTCGAGATAATTTGACATAGGTTGTTCTGCTGTTGTACATAACATACATAAATTAAAATGAATAGAATCTTCTAAATTTTCTATTTGAGTCATTCGATTTTCAAGCAGGTGCTGATTTTTTTCACAAGAAATTGCTGTTTCTTTCAGAATCTTGTCTTTAGCTATATTATAAGATATTTTATAAGATATTGTTCCCAATATAAGAAGGGGAAGTATGGCGCAAAGAATAAAGCAAATGATTAGTTTTAAGCGAAAGTGTTCTTTTATAGTATTAATTAGTGACGTAAATAGCTTCATATTATGGAACCGCTCCTTTCAGCTTCATTCTAATAAAAGAAATAATAAATTCTAGGCCCTTAAAAGAAAAAATCAAATTTTTAACAAAGGTTATTATTATTAAGGCGAAAAACCATTAAGCCGTTAAACGAAAATGCAAAGGGTTCATATACAATTATGTTAATTACGGATTTTTTATATCTTCAATGGGTTCATTAATCACTGAATTTGATTATCTTGTTTTAATGAATGTGAAGTCATTCGGTTAAGGGGAGTCTTTGATTTGTCTAGTTAGCTGTCTGGACAGATGTTAAGTGTTAATTACAGTGAAGGCAGATGAAAACTTATTAAAAGTTATTCTGCTTGATTAAGAATGGTAAGATTTTACCATCTATATACTTTTATTAGAACTTAGGTGGACAGGAGGACCCAATTTTTAATCCTTCCTGTTATATAGTTTTTGTTTAATATTTTTCGGGAGGGTTATTAATGCAAATCGTAAAAAATTATCTTTATAATGCAATATATCAGGTCTTTATAATAATTGTGCCATTACTTACCATTCCTTACTTGTCAAGAATTTTGGGCCCTTCAGGTATTGGAATTAACTCATATACCAGTTCTATTGTTCAGTATTTTGTTTTATTTGGTAGTATAGGAGTCGGTTTGTATGGGAATCGTCAGATTGCCTTTGTTAGGGATAATCAGGTCAAAATGTCTAAAGTCTTTTATGAAATATTTATTTTAAGACTATTTACAATATGTTTAGCATATTTTTTGTTCGTTGCTTTTTTAATCATTAATGGTCAGTATCATGCATACTATTTGTCTCAATCCATTGCTATAGTTGCAGCTGCATTTGATATCTCTTGGTTTTTTATGGGAATTGAAAATTTTAAAGTAACTGTATTAAGAAATTTTATAGTTAAGTTACTTGCTCTATTCAGTATTTTCCTATTTGTCAAATCTTACAATGATTTGAATATATATATATTGATAACAGTTTTATCTACATTAATTGGTAATTTAACTTTTTTCCCAAGTTTACACAGATATCTCGTAAAGGTTAACTATCGTGAATTAAGGCCAATAAAGCATTTAAAGCAATCTTTAGTTATGTTTATCCCACAAATTGCTGTCCAAATTTATTGGGTTTTGAATAAAACAATGTTAGGTTCATTGGATTCTGTCACGAGCTCCGGCTTTTTTGATCAGTCTGATAAAATAGTTAAACTGGTTTTGGCTATTGTTACTGCAACAGGTACTGTCATGTTGCCACGTGTTGCAAATGCCTTTGCACATAGAGAGTATAGTAAAATTAAGGAATACATGTACGCAGGTTTTTCTTTTGTGTCGGCAATTTCGATTCCTATGATGTTTGGTCTGATAGCTATTACTCCTAAATTCGTGCCACTTTTTTTTACATCTCAATTTAGTGATGTTATTCCTGTGTTAATGATCGAGTCAATCGCAATTATTTTTATAGCTTGGAGCAACGCAATAGGTAATCAATATCTTTTACCAACTAATCAAAATAAGTCATATACAGTGTCGGTGATCATTGGAGCGATAGTCAATTTAATGTTAAATATTCCACTAATTATATATCTAGGTACTGTTGGTGCATCAATTGCAACTGTAATTTCTGAAATGTCTGTAACTGTGTATCAACTTTTTATAATTCATAAACAGCTTAATTTGCATACACTGTTTTCGGATTTATCTAAGTATTTAATTGCAGGATTAGTGATGTTTCTAATTGTCTTTAATATTAGTTTGTTAACACCGACATCTTGGATATTCATTCTGTTGGAAATTACTGTGGGCATAATTATTTATGTTGTTTTATTAATATTTTTAAAGGCAGAAATAATTAATAAGCTAAAGTTTATTATGCATAAATAGAGGTATGGATTTAGGTACCTGCCTTATTGAAAATAACGGTGAGTCAATGGTATTGGGCATATTTGGCGTTCACCTTCAATTTGTTTTGGTCGACTTGATTGTAGCACAGGACAATATGTCTTTTCGGTTCTAAACCGTGCCACTTAATCGGTTAGAAGCAATACAGTCAGTTATTTACTGCTTACTATTCAAAGTTTATATGAAGCCAAGTTGCTGAGTTATCCCCGAACGGATTGTACTTATAGCACTGATGAAGAATTTGATTATTTAGTGGATAATCTGACAAAGTATCTGAATTTAGTCTCTAGTCCGGTTCTGTTGCAAAGTTTGAAATACAAAACAAAAAATCAGCTCACAATCAGCTGATCCATTCAATCTCTTTACTCTCTTCTGGGATGCTAAATTTGGTGCTTTTTAAAACTGAATTTTCGCCGAGTCAATAAAGTCAACAATTCTCAATACCCAATATAATTGCACAAAAAAATCCCCCCATCAATGCCTTGCACCTTTTGAGTGGATTTTTTTATTCAACATTTCTACTGACCAACAACTGATCAGAATATCAAATTTTATATTTTCGTACAAAATCAATATGCACTAAAAGGCGACTAAATCAAATAATATCAACTAATGGGCACCTCTAAAAACGTATGAAAAGAGGTATAATAGATTAAAAATAAGCTAACGAGGTATTGAAGATGAATTTATTTGGAGATAGCGACTATCTTGAAAAATTAAGTTTAAAAGGAGACCCTCTTGAGCGGCTAGAAAAAGTGGTTGATTTCGAGTGTTTTCGCCCAACTCTTAACCGGATTTTTAAGTATGATTTAAAAAACAAATCTCATGGTGGTAGACCGCCCTATGACCTTGTTTTAATGTTGAAAATTCTAATTTTACAACGCTTATACAATCTATCTGATGATGCAATGGAATATCAAATGATTTACCGGATTTCGTTTAGAAGATTCCTTAAGATTGATGACAAAGTACCAGACGCAAAGACTATCTGGAACTTTAGAAATCAGCTATCAAAATCTAATAGAGGGAACTGGCTTTTTTCTGCCTTTCAAGAAAAAATTGAATCACAAGGGATGATCGCTCATAAAGGACAGATTGTT